>JACLAC010013103.1_pt1 | contig 56072 bp, 102 predicted proteins | sample 8027881 | NCBI WGS metagenome assembly JACLAC01 (sample SAMN15725517, study PRJNA655200) | protist metagenome | isolation source: fluorescence activated cell sorting (FACS) single amplified genomes of... | place: Spain: Blaines Bay Microbial Observatory, Mediterranean Sea | collected 2016-01-19 | reverse complement strand
AATTGATAACCAGAAGAATTAGACGAGTTAATTGACTATTTGATAGAAAACTAGAGAAAAAAGATATTTTAGGAGAAAAAGGATGGAAGCTGGAATCGAGATGGTTAAAGACCTTTATACAGCCCAATATATCCAGAGATTGCATGATGGAAACACGGAAGTTTATGTGGACTCCGATGATGAGATAGATGTGACTCAACTTACTTCATTTGATTCAATGTGGAATAGAATTGAGACTAAATGGAATGAGATGGAAAACTGGGACGATACTACATTGATGGGTAATCTAATAGCCATTCAATCTATTCTTATTGATTATGAAGACAGCAGAAAAGAAGGAGTGACTTCTACGGCCTTGCAGTCAACAAGAGAATTCTTAGCAACAGAACATCTAATGGAACTCACATTGATAGAGACATTATTCTACATGGTGTTTCTTGATGGTATGTATTCAACAGAACATGATTGGAGGAATAAATAATGCCAGAAAAACAATGTCCAGATTGTGGCGATAAGGTTCATGTAAGGAAGCGTGAATGTTCCTGCGGTTTTGTATTTCCTATTAAAGCCAAGAAATCAAAATCAAGAGAAGGTAATCCAGATGCTGAATATACATTCAATGGATGGAAGAAGGTTCCAGCTAGAAGTAGAGGTCTTAAATGTGGCCTTTGTTCCACCAAGATGAAAGGTGGAATGATAGGCTGGCACTCAGCCTTTGATGATGGAGAGAAGTATTGGTGGTGCGAAAGGTGCTATAAGTAATGGAGGAGATGTGTGAGGGTCTCATAAATTTTATAAAGACGTTAATTTTATTAAATGAAAAGGGTGGTGAGAGTGATGGAAACGGAGATGGAAATCAAGTGGAGCAAACACGCAGTAGTTAGGGCGTATAAACGATTTGGTAGATATGGCCTAGATAATATATCCAAGAAGATAATTAAGAGTTTATCTTCCGGCAAAATTGGGTGTAGTAAGACCAGTGGAAGTGCTATGGCTCCAATTAAGTTAGGAAAGAAGAGATGTGTTGCTGTTGTTCAGCCAATCAGTAATTCGGGCGATTCGGTATTAGTTAAGACCATTTACGAGTTGGGACAAGATAAGCACAGGGCGGTTTTCGGAAGAGGCAAGAAAACTTGACTTTTTTCCTCTTTTTTTATAATGGATACCTTGTTGTATGACGATTCTATGTTAAACTGACCTATTGTTCATCGACTTCTGCTCATGGAGGGGCTTATGTTTGGTGCGTTAAAGAAAATCGTCTTACTAGTTGACAGCTTTTTACTCGGCCTTGTGGCCTTTATTATTGGAGACACAGATTGAATATATTCTACTTATCAGATTGCCCCATTGAAGCGGCTCAGTCGCAATGCGACAAGCATGTTGTCAAGATGATCTTAGAGTCAGCACAGATGCTCTGTACGGCTCACCATTCGCATCCCACAGATGCTACTCGCCCAGAGAAGTTCTACAAGCAGACTCATACCAACCATCCATCTAATAAATGGGTTAGGGGATGTACTGAGAACTATAACTGGTTGTGTTTACATGCAATGGCTCTTTGTTCAGAGTACACATACAGGTACGGAAAGATACATGCCAGCGAACCTATCATATGGTGGTGTCTAAATAATATTCCTAACATACCTGTCCTGCCCATAACCAAGATGCCTCAATGTATGCCAGATGAATTTAAGACAGATTGCAGCATTGAAGCATACAGGTCTTTCTACAACATAGATAAGCGACAGAGCTTTAAGTGTGTATGGACTAAACGTAATGAACCAAAGTGGTGGAGTGAACATCTATGCTTAGAAGCATAACTATTGACAATGACATGTTGAACTGGATGGCAATCCAGATAAATAAAGAAGTCAAAAATGGTGGTGTTATAACTAGGTCATATCTATCTAACTTAATATGGTGGTATGAAAAACATGGTGCTGACAATGATGAATAATTATTTTTTAAGCGTTAAGGATTATCCCATTGATTCATACTCATGGAAAGACTGGATACATTGGTATTACGATATAAGGAATTGAATATGACAGTTGATGATCTAATTGAAATGTTTGGGCTTGAGTGGGGAGATTATGTGGAGTACCTCGAAGATGAGTAAAGTTGAGAACAACGAAGAGAATCGTGATAAGTTAACACATGCTGTTGTTGATGCAATGGATACGGAAGCGTTGATTGCAGTTGCTCTTGGCCATGTTGAATATAGTATTAAGCAATCCGACGATACATTCCATAAACTATGGGGTGTATACATTGGAGATAAGGATATTGATAATGAGTGAGAATAGAACAGTAACATTGAGTAAGCATGAAGTTGTGCTTGATATAGATACGGTTGATACTATTTGGGAAATAGCTCATGGAGCAGATGGTTGGAACAGGGAGTTTCCTGATAACGAAACCATTAAGGTTCTTCAGAGCTATGAGAAGAAGGCTCATATGTATGACCAGATGCTAGAGTTGTTAGGCTTTGAACCACCGGAGGATTATTAATATGAGTGATCTTAATTATAAGACCGGAGAAGTTGCTGATAGCGACAAGGTAGTAAATATTGTTGTAGAGGGTGGTATGGTAGTTGAAGTTAATGGACTACCTGTTGACTGGCAGTATTACATTGATGATAGAGATTGTCCACCGGAGATTGAAGATGAGTGAGATAGTTCATGTGTACAGAGGTGAGTATGTTTCTATTGACTTAGTTGATAGCACTACTGAACTTACTGTAGAGAATAACATCTATAGTCTCACAGAGACTATGGAGTTACAGCAAGACTTAGCTAGGGGTATACATAAGTTAGTTACAGGTCTATTACTGTTGAAGGAGGCTCGTGGTGAGTGAAGATATTGAATTAGAGTTGCAATGTAAGTATTGCGACTACGAAGAATTACTTAATGTACCAGAGTCGGATTATAATGCTTGGGCTGGTAATGGGGCTTTGCTACAGGAAGTGTTTGATTACCTGTCAGCAGGTCAACGTGAGCTAATGAAGAGTGGTACATGTGACACATGTTGGAATAAGTTTTTCCCAAATATAGATGATGAGGATGAAGATGTGGAGGATATGGGCTAAGGCTCTTGGTGAAAAGGTTGGCAAAGATAAAGAGGCCGACAAGGTAGCCATAATTAGAACATTGATTGTACTACAGGCTGTTATATGCAATGGTCTTATTGTTTGGAATATTATAAGGAATTGGTAATGAGTAAGATTGTGAAGTATGGAGACTTTTTTCTTGATGTAACTAAGAAGAGGCGTATCAGGAAGATGCGTGCAGAAGTTAGAGAACAACGTATTAAAGAGTATATTGAACGTGCAGATAAAGAACTGCCACTATTTGAGGGAGATAAGTAATGAACTTTGATGTAACTCCAGATTATATTTGCAAATTGTATAAGGGCTATAGATACGCCATGATAGACTCTCTTGATGGTTCAACCGATTTGGACTTTGATAGAGCGTTTGACTTAATCCAAGAAGAAACCAAAGACATCAAACCTTACACTGAATACCTTGAAAAGAAGAGTGATTATCCTGACAGGTTTCCAGACTGGAAGTTCGGAGATTCTTCTGAGTATTTTTTAGAGGGTGATGGAAAACAGTTGCCTCCTGCTGTGCATTGTTTTATTCAAGAACATGAACAATTATGGAGCCAAGACCTGACATGGGTGCAAAATGAAGTGTTTAGAAATACTTTTGGTAAAGAGTATACAATAACACAGCTTCAAATAGCCAAAGTCTTCTTGCTTATGATTTATAGACAAGTAACAAGCAATATGTTTTCACATGAAATTGTTTCGGTTGAGCAAATACCAATTTCAAAAGAAGCTAGAAAAGAGAGAAGCATAAAATGGGATGAATGGCATAAAGAGCATGAGCGCAAGTTACATCTCGATAAAGATTTTCTTGATGGAAAGATAAATGAGCATGGTGAACACTATAACGAAGGAGATAAGTAATGGGACTTGACCAATATGCAACTGCTCGTAAAGGCGAGCCACGCAAAGTGCCGCAAACGTGGACTACCACAGATGCAGACGGCAATGAAGAAGAAGTTGTAGAATACTACAATGAATGGGATGATAGCATTGAGTTAGCTACTTGGAGGAAGCACCCCAACCTACAAGGTTGGATGGAAGAACTCTGGTACGAGAAAGGTGGAGAGGGTGAGTTTAACTGTGTTGAGTTAGAGCTTACACTTGAAAACTTAGATGCACTAGAAGCTACTCTTGATGAAGAGGCACTACCAGAAACTGCTGGCTTCTTCTTTGGTGATAATGCTAACGATCATTATGCAGAAGCAGATCGTGAGTTTATTGTACAGGCTAGAGCAGCGATCAAACAGGGTTACAAAGTAATCTATAGTAGCTGGTGGTAATGATGAACAAAGAAGATATAGATGCGCTCGCTAAATTGACAGTGACAGTATTCCTGTGGTATATGGGTGGGTATATCTTCGGATACACTTTAATGATTTTATTAAGTAAGGTAGGGCTGTTATGAAAGACAGAGTAATTAGCATTGTTTATTTCACATTAAGTACGGCATGGGTTTTCGGATGTGTATGGATAATAGCAGAAACAAGGTAAACACATGGTTAAATGGAAACATTGTCCCGTGTGTGGACAAGTAGTGGATGAGTTTGAAACAAAGTGTTCACAGTGTGGATACGATAAAGTTTGGGAGGGCGAAGAAGAAGATGACGAAACGTAGAGAATATTTAGAAGCACGAAATGAAGAAATAAGACAGTTAAGGAGAGATGGGCTAACTCTCAGAGAAATAGGTGAGAAGTATGGCGTGACTAGAGAGGCTATACGTCTGGTGTGTAAAGGTATACCTAAGCCTGACTTAAAAACCTATCATGAAAAAACATGTGAGGTTTGCAACAAAAAGTTCACAGTGCCTAGCGACAAGAAAAACAATAGGAGTTGTAGTAAAGAATGTTTTGCTAAATTACAAAAGTACAACAACTACAAGAATGGCAAGTGGGTCAACGATATGGTTGACTTGAAATGCGATAAGTGTGGTGTTGATTTCCAGAAGTCTACTAAGGATATGGAAATAGCAAGACATGTATATGGTCAAAGAGGTTTAGACCCTACAAATAAAAAATGGTACTGTAGTCGTGCTTGTAACATGGATCAAATTCATTCTAAAGCAAAGGATGAATTTAAGAAAGCTGCGAAGATGCTCAGGGAATACCTAAAGGAAGCAAAGGAAAACATCAATGGCTAAAGCTAGAGGAAGACATGTAACTGGTAGTGATATAACGACCAAGAGTTGGTTTGGTTCACACTCAGAGATGGTAGTTGAAGAACTAGAAGATGGTAAGGTTGTTTGCGAGGATGATCGTGGTAAGTATATTACTTACGCAAATAGACTGGACACTGGATTAGCTGACCCACGCAGATCAGCGAAAGATAGGATGATGGAAAATGGCTAAGAAGAGATTAACTGCTAAAGAAGCATCCGCACAGAGAACAAAAGCAGTCAGAGCTTTATTTAATAAAGCAATACTGGCTCAACAAAAGGTCATCACTGGATCAATAAGTTCTCAGATGAGATGGATGGACGATATTGAAAGAGTAAACGAGTGCGTCTTACGAGCAATGAAAGGAGACTTAGAAGTAGAAGAAGAAGTAGACATCTTGATTCGCAGATATGATTTTCTTGAAAGGAACTCAGCTAAGAGATGACAAGAAAAGGAAAAAAAGGATTGCCCGTTGATGGGCAAATTGAACGTGTACAGCTTTATGCTGAAAGATATAGCAATAGACAAGACATCTACAGTGGCGAACCATTTGAGGGTCAAGACTTAGAAGACTGGTACACGAATATATTAAAGTCAAAAATTGGTAAACATTTATCAGATTATCAGAAAAAGAAAGCAGGTAAAATATAATGGCTACTTATGGTGTTGATTGGTGTCATAAAGATGAGAAGATTGCAATTTATGGTGCTGAAGGATTATTGAAGAAAGAGCCAGATTATGTTCATGGCGATATTGTAGCGACCGAGAACATGCCTCATCACAAATGTGTTGAGTTGCATCACAAGGGTGTTCAAATATACAGATGCAACACAGATCTGACGAAAAAGATTAGAGAACGTGATGACATCGAAAAGACTGATGATAATGATGCTCAGATAATATATGAACAGTTCAAAGACTGGCATGTAGATGGAATGATTGGAAACATTCAAGACGAAAGGTTTAGGAGATTCCGTTATGACTTGAGCCTTGAAACTCTAAGCTATCAAGTAAAAGTTAGATCAGAAGCAGTAGAGGCAAGAAAGAAGTCTAAGCAAAGAACAAAGATTGACCCAATACTTGCCAATCTATTAATAGATGATGTAAAAGAAAGCAAAAATGCTGTATCTAGATTAGATAGAAAGATCGGCAAAGTATTACAGCAGTTTCCTATCTATAATGATTTCCTGAAAGATATAAATGGGATTGGTGCGGCAAGTGCTGGCGAGTTGCTTTCTATCATTAAGGACATAAATAGATTTCCTACAGTTGGAAAACTATGGGCTTACTTCGGGCTTGATGTTCGTGATGGGAAAGCCCCCAAAAAACGTAAAGGAACTATGGCTAACTGGTCGCAACGTGGACGTTCATTGATCTTAAACGATATTGTTAGCAATGGCTTCAAGATGAATGGTGTAGCTAGGTTTGATAAAGAAACTGGTGAGCTAAAAAAAGAAGCCAGCGAATGGCGAGTCATGTATGATAAGTTCAAAGAAAACGAGGTTGAAAAGAACGAAGCCCGTCCTGAAGAAGAACAAATATCAAAAGGACATGCAGACAATCGTGCTATTAGAAAAACAGGAAAAGAATTCCTGAAGCGACTATATAATGAATGGAAAGAAATAGAAACTTCCAATGGCTGATTTTTGCTATGATTGTACTGAAGAACTTTTCGGTCAGAGCTATGCTCCTAAGAATGATATGTCTGGTCTTGTTTCAAGAAAAGAATATGAGGAACACGGCCTGACCGCAAAGGTTCTTTGCGAAGGATGTGGATTAATAGAAGTAGACCATAGAGGTAAAAGGATAGAAAATGCCTGAATACCAAGCAATAGTAAAAAGTAATATCAAAGGCGTGCATCGAAAGAAGTTTAAGTTATTTGCTAGTTGCTACTCTGATGCAGAAAAGATGGCGAATGAAAGCCTCACAAAAGATGAATACCTAGATTCATTAGACAACATAAATTTTCCTAAAGATAGATTCAACACAGTGGAACGAAGATGACTCAATATAGATTTCAATGCTGTGGTAAATTAGCTACACATAAAGTATGCACTGAAAACCCATGTCCTTTTTGCGGAAAAAGTAATCCTATTTGCGAAGAGATTGACAAAGAAGATATGGTCTTTCCTTTATACCCTAACTTTTCTGGCGACAAGAAACACGAAGAAAGAGCTTGGGGTTCATTCAGTGTTTTATTAGATGAAGAGGGGGTTAAGGTAAAGAAGATAGTAGTTAAGTCTGGTCAAAGACTAAGTTTGCAATTACATAAAAAGAGAAAAGAGTTGTGGTACGTAATAGATGGCTTTGGCACTATGCAGATTGCTAACGATCAATTTAACATAGAGTCTGGCGACAAAGTTACTATTAACAAATATGAGGTGCATAGAGTTAGAAACTCTGGCTTAATTGATCTCGTACTAATAGAAATACAAACTGGTGACTGTCAAGAAAATGACATCATTAGACTAGAAGATGATTATGGAAGAGAATAGGCTGGTTTTGTTTACATTTAACGTGCAAACATCCTGATACTAACACCAGTCTAAGCTAGATAGCAAGCCGCTGGTGACCCTTTGAGACTATTCATTACTTATGTAAGGCATGAAAACTTCTCTGTTCGGAGGTGAACCAAAGGCGAACTATCTAGCAATGCCCCGTTCGTCTAGTGGACTAGGACATCGGCTTTTCACGCCGAAAACAGGAGTTCGATTCTCCTACGGGGTACTTTTTGAGTGAAGTCGGAAGCCTAGAGCGATTAGACAGATGGACAACACTAGATTCACGGGTGTAAATCCCGTCACTCAATTTTGGCCTTGTAGCTCAACTGGTTAGAGTACCGGACTGTCGATCCGGTGGTTGCGGGTTCGAGTCCCGTCAAGGTCGCTCAATAATATCGAGAAAGTAAAATGTAAATGAATAACTGGAATACATACTTTGAAGAGCAGAAGCTAAGAGATTCCTTAAAGAAAGAGAACACCAAGAGAAGCATCAAGTATGTTTTGATTGCTATTGCTTCTATTGTTTTAATCTCTTTGCTTGCGGCAGTAATTGGATCACCTGCACTAGCCAAGTTAATATTTGGAAGTTTGTTTGCTTTGCTTGCTGTGGTAGCGGCAATATCTCATATTGTTTGTTACTACTGGGTGATTGCGGCTGTGTTTCAAGATGAAGGAATTGGTGGAGGTCTTACCTTCTTATTTCTTTGTGGAATAACTTGTTACATATACTATATATATTATTCGTTTGTTAACTGTAGTTCTTTAGTTGCGGTATTAGGTAGCTTCGGAGCTTTACTTTCTAAGTCATTGGCGGCAGCGGCAGTCTATACCTATACTGGTGGTGCTTTTACTATACCATTATTTGGTATGCAGATAATTCCCGTATGAGATATAACACAAATAAAGAGGGTAGATGGAAAAGCTACTCTGACTATGTAGAAGAGAGACTGGAGATCAGGAGGAAAAACCTAAACAAAAAAATAATTAAGATTGCTATTCTTGTTTTTGCATTAACAATTTGTTCTTTTGTTATTTGGTTTTCTTTTAGTTAAATATGAAATACTTGCTTGGCTGTTGCGGCAGAATAGTAAACACCGACAATAAACCTATATGGTGTATTAAGTGTGGTGAGCATGGAATAAAGGTGACTGAGTTTACTGATGAGACTATGTTGCCATGTCCATTCTGTGGTGGTGAACCAATGGCTGAGTCATTGGCTGGTATGTATTGGTATGAGTGCGAAGACTGTACTGCGTCTTCTGGACATGCAGACGATTGGGTTAAGGCTAAGGAATTATGGAATGGAAGAAAATAATAGTATACATATCCAATGGATAGACGGTAAAGAAATGTTTGCCGTATGGGATGAAGCAGATATGATTATTGGTTATTACGACACAAGACAAGAAGCTGAAGACGCATTTGTTGAATATTGCAATGAGGTTTTTCCAGATGGATGAAATAAACTTTGAAGATTATCGTGACCCATTCAAGGCTTTCAATATTCACATGTCTATCGTTTGTGATTTAGAACAGGGTGGTAAGATCACAGAAGAAGAAGCAATGACCGAAGTAAAGGCTATCTACAAACAGTTCAAGTTTTATTACAAACACACATTAAAACCTAAGCTAGAGAACATGGACAAAAAAGGATTCTACAAATGAGAGTAGTCGCAATATCTGGATTCTTTAATCCTCTACATATGGGTCATATAGATTATATTTCCGCTGCTAGGAATCTTGGAGACTTTTTAATTGTCATTGTCAATAGTGACAAACAGGTTGATATAAAAGGTTCTGTTCCATTCATGGAACAAGATGAACGTCTATCTATAATAAACAACATCAAGGGTGTTGATAGGGCTGTTATATCAATCGACGACGATGGTTCGGTATGTGAAACATTGCGTGCAGAATTCAATAGACTTCAAAATGATCCATTCTTTGACGAGTTGGTGTTTGCAAATGGTGGGGATAGAAAAGAAGGAGGCGTACCAGAAGACATATTAACTGATGAGCTTGGTGTACGCATGGCTTACAATGTTGGAGGTGAGAAAACCCAGTCTTCAAGCTCTCTAATAGAAAACTCAAAAATTTTGCAAAAATAATTGTTTTTTTTGTTCGGCTCGACTGTATCTATGGTAAGATTGACGACTTAGAACTTCGACATACTGGATAACACTATGGATAAATGGCTAAAGAACAAAGCACTCAGTGTATTAATTGAGATTACTAATAATACAAAACATGGAGGAGAAGCCTTCGAGGAGTTTGCTAAATACACTGGACACAAAAATTCAGAGGATGTCCTCTTTAAGATTTTGAAAGGTGTCGCTAGTCATGTTGAATTTTGTTTGGCACACCCAGAAGAAGCCGAAGTCTTAAACGATATGAAGTTCTACCCTTTTAATAAATAAACCGCCCAACGGGATAACTTTTTATGTATAGATTACTAAACTACATAAACAGAAAATGGAATCAATCAGTATTCTTATTCCATGACATTGCAACCAAGACTAACATAAGGTTTCTAGTAACCTTTAGTATTTGGGCGCATGATAGAATGGTTTGGCAGTTGCCAGAAAGAGTACAGCTTGTAGGCGGTATTCCTGTTAGTGAACATAGACTACAAGCACAGCTAGACATGGCTAATCATCAGGCTGAATACTGGATGGATTACGCTGGAGAACTTCAAACAGAATTGTTTAACATGATTCCAGACAATGAAGAAGAACAAGAACAACCTGAACTTGCAACAGTCAACGGATAATAAGGACTTTCAAACATGGAAGATGGACTGGGTGGGAAACAGGACGACGAAGCAAAACGTAATGAACTTGCTGAACAGTTTGGGTCTGATCTTATGTTCGCCATTAATTTTGATAATTCTATCATTGGCGTTTCTATGGGCATCAGTTGTGGAACTAAAGTTGTATATGATGCAGGGAAGATGGCAGAAACATTAGTAGTCTCTGAAGGCATGACGCATGATGAGGCTTGGGAATACCTAGAGTTTAATACTTTTAATGCTTATGTAGGTGACAACACTCCAATATTCGTAAGTACATATTCTGAGTTTTGAAACCGTATGTATAAGTGTAGGCTAAACAAAGTAGCGGAGGATAATTTTTCATTTGCTGTATTTGATTTTTATGACAATCTCATAACATTAAATATAGGGAAAGCAAAAACAGTGCAAAGGATTGCCAAAGATTTGGGTTTTGATATTAAAGAGGAATTAAAAGAATGGCAATCAAAGAACACTTCACAAAAATGCTAATCACTGTTGGATGGTTTGGAACTGGCGCTTTAATCATTTCGTCTTCAGTATTTTTATACAATCTTCTGTCGAGTTAATATGCTGTATACATACAAAGCTAAACTTGTTAGATGTGTAGATGGCGATACAATAGATGTAGAGATAGATTTGGGTTTCTACATGACAGCCAAAATAAGAGGGCGATTGATTGGAGTTGACACTCCTGAGCGTGGAAGAGAAAACTTCCATGAAGCAACAACAATGCTTCACGATTTAATAAACAAAGAGTGCGATGAAGAAGGTTATTTCTTGGTGCGAACTGGAAAAACAGGCAAGTACGGAAGATGGCTTATTGATATAGATAATGTCAACAAGGTTCTTGCTGAAAGATGGCCTTATGTCTCTTGATGATTTTGACATCGAATGGTTAATAGAACGCTGTAAAGACAGGTTTACTGTAGACATCATAACAAAGTCGGTTACAGGTTTAGTAGACAAAGGACTTATAGAGCAATACATTGATGAAAATGGGGACTTCAAGTTTACACTGACGGAGTTCGGAAGGCGTGTTGCTAATAAGTTAGAAGAAGATGGTTTTGGTAGTTTCTGGGATGAAGATTAGAGATACAAAAAGGATTGAGTATGTCTGACAAATCACCTGAAGATTTTTTGGGTTTATTATCTGTTGTTGGTAAAAACAATTACCAAAGTAATAAAGTGAACAAGGGTGTTATTTCCGTAGGTTCACCAAGAACCTTAAAAGATTCTGGTTATAACAACTATATGAAAGCTAGAGTCGATAAGCTAAGAGACTTATACGAAAAAGTAGAGCCTGAATATACTTATCAGTGGATACTTCCTGAAGGAGAAACCGATGGAAGAAAAGCTGTTAAAACAGAATTCATAGTAGGTGAAGCAATTAGTCCATTCGACTTAGAAGACTTTGAAGAACTAATGCCCAAACAATCAGACTTCGTAAAAAAATACGGAGATTAGCGTGGAATACTTTGTTGAGTTTATAGAAGAAGATTTGCATTGGATAGTAAGAAGGTCTATGGCAGATACAGTTATTGATATTAAAAGATTTGTCAGCAGAGATCAGGCTGAGTCTTTTGTAGAAGATTTGATTGAAAAAGAATTTAGAGATTGATATGAAAACTTTTAAGAAGAACCCACAACAACAACAGCAACAGCAAGCAAAACCTATTGATGAAATTCAAGAAAAGTTTGGCGACAAAATAAAAAAAGAAGTAATGTCCCATCTTAAAAATGTTAATAACATATACAAGGTGAGAGTCAAACACTTATGGGATCATAGATGGCGTGTCAATATTTGGTGTCAACACGAATCAAAAACTGAACTTTCTTTACTCCCGATCATCAGCATAGATTACAGCTACTTTGTAAGAACAAACGATGATGGAAAAATATTAAACTCAGACCCAAAATTAGGAGCCAAATTCGGTGAATGAAATTCAATTCTTATTAAGTTTACAGAGAACAAAGAAATCTTATAGATGGCATATAGCTGGAAATAAGATTCGTGCATGGGCTAAAAATGGTAGGGATAGAGGAGAAATCTTTGACCCTATTACAGCAGTATCACGATATACAAGAAGCGGTACTTACGAAGTGACAAAGAGAAGTCGGCAACGTGCTGGTAAGTCACTTGGAATTAGTAACACCCTAACTAACACGATCATCGGAGCAACGGACGCAAAGAATAATCGTGGTAGTGAACAAGTCCTAAGAGGACGAATCAAAGAAATTTTAGAGTTAAAATAGCCAAGTTTAGTAACTTATTCTTAGAGAAAGGAAATGTATTATGGCTGCTTTTAATAAAAGTGTATTAGTTGGAAACCTTACTAATGACCCTGACTGCGCTCAGGTTGGAGAGAAGAAGACTACCAAGTGTAGTTTTCGGATTGCGGTAAACAACCCACGAAACAAAGAGGAAGTTCTTTATATGAACATCGCTGTTTGGGGTAAGTCCGCAGAATCTTGCCACAAGTATCTGCAAAAGGGTAGTTCTGTCTTAGTTGAAGGACGTATTCGACAGGCAAAACTAGAAAATGGTTCTTACTGGACTGAAGTTGTTGCTGACACTGTTCAGTTTCTTGGTAAAACAAAATCCGCTGATACAGCAAGTGCCAACATCCCAGTAGAAGATGTTGAAGATTTAGCGTTTTAATATTAAAGGAACGATAGGATGGATAAGCGAAAGTTTTTATTAGGATTTGTTGTTCTTACTATGTTGAATGTGCTTGCACTTCAACAATGGAAGATTAACCAACTTAGCAATCATTTAGATATTTCTGATATGAGAGCTAAAGTAAACACAGAGTTCGCAGATGAATTGCTGTGGTTACAAATCAACGATGTTGAACAATTAACTCAGGACAATCTAATTGCTCAGGGAAAATTGCAAGCTATGGTTGATTACTATGCCCAAGACGAAGGTACTCGAAATCAAATCGACAATCTTTGGCATGAAGGGTATATGAGAGGTCTTGGCCAAACGGAATGGGAGTATGACGTATTGTCAGAATCCAATTACAATAAAGGCTACAAAGAAGCTCTCGAAAAGGCTTTTCCTGATGGTGATTATCCACAATATGTGAACTATCCACCAAGAGAAGTTAGCAACAATGCCATTAAGACTCCAGAGTTTGATGATAAACTTAAAAGTCTTAAAGACAATACGGAAGTTATTGACCAACTTAATGATAAAATTAAGGAAGTCAAGGCTGAAGGAAATTAACATAGGACGCTATGTTGGTTAATAAGACGGCGTAGGCTCGTAGTCTACGTCGTTTTTTTTATGACTAAGATTAGCCTCCTCCTTGTTAAAGACCTAACGGCACACTGCGCAGGGCAAGGTTGGAGGCTAACTCAGTGTATAATACGGTATGACATCGACAGAAAAACTAATAATAATCATGGAGCATAGAGACTCGTTAGCAATGGCGACTGGCTCTAATTTATTAGCATTTGGCATATCGTTAATGCTTTGTAGCTTTATATGCAAAGAATAAGGGGGTGAATAGGGTTCGACTGGTTGTTAAACTAATAGTTGCATTGAGTAGTTGAACGAATGGCTACTTAAAAAATCGTTCAAACTTTTTAAGTGCAGAAGAGAATTTCTCACTAGCCGCTTAATGCGGCAGGGGTATCACAGCCCTGTAAACCAAATAGTGATGACTCAGATAATTCTGATAGAGATTATGTACTTGAACTAAATACATATGATTGCAGTAAACTGCCTGACTCCGATAATCGGATAACTTTGTTTGTTGTGTGATTACAATAAACTAATGATGTAGATACTATTACAGAGACAATACAGGACGGCGGTTCGATTCCGCCCACCTCCACTTATGAGCAATTATCAAAACAAAAAGAAGTACAGGAAGAAAAAAGCTAAAGAAGAAGCTCGCAAGAAAAAACAGGCGAGAAGAAGTTTAGCAGTCAAAGCTGAAAACAGACAGAAAAAACTTATAGAAAAGATACAGTGGAAGAACCGATCAAGGATAACTCCAACTAAAAAGCCACAGGAATAATGGCCTCGTAGTTAAATGGATATAACAAAGGTCTTCTAAACCTTAGTTCGGGGTTCGATTCCCTGTGAGGCTACTGAAAGGATAAACATGGGTTGGATTGGATTAGCAATAACTGTTTTCTGCTACATAATTGCGGCTTATGAATTCTACAAGAAAGGCAACTATGGAACATGTATCGCCTTCATTGCTTATGCGATAGCTAATGCAGGTTTCATTTACGAACTAATAAAAAAATGAAAATAACAGACGCATCTATAGATGACATACTGGGTGCGTATGATGATCCTAACCTACAACAAGCAGCAGTTGAGTTTGTAGGACACTTGAAGAGCTTTGATAGAACAGAGGATGATGACTTCATCTTTAAGATGGAAGATGTTGCTAGAAGAATAAGAGATCACATACCATACGATGAAGTACACTTCATGGGTTCATGGACTACTGAGCCTAGCTTTGTGATGATGACCACAATCCTGAAAATGTCTCGGCTCGGATTCCTGCCTAGCATCGACCGAAAAGAAATATGAAAGTTTTCTCTTATTTTTGAAAAAGGCTACTTCTTCTTTTCGATTCTGTACGATAGACTATGTATATCGTTGATAAACATTCTCTTTCACATTGAGGAATCGAATTATGAAATTGCAGAACGAAGTAAACAATGTTGTACGCTCAGGTGACTTTGAGCAATCCAATTACACGATTGAGGCATCGGCCAAAGCCTTCTCAATCCTCTCAGATGGCCTGTACTCAAACAAGATCAAGGCTGTGATTCGTGAGCTATCTACAAATGCTTACGATGCTCACGTTGAAGCTGGCAAGCCTAAAGTGCCATTCAACGTCACCATGCCAGATAGGTTCAATCCCCACTTTGCGATTCGTGACTTCGGCACTGGTCTATCTCACGAAGACTGCATGAATCTTTACACTACATACTTTGGTAGCACGAAGACTAATACCAATGATGCAGTTGGTTGTCTTGGTCTTGGTAGTAAATCACCATTCGCTTATACAGATAGTTTCATTGTTACTTCTTACCACAATGGTAAAGTGCGTGTTTATAATTCTTTCAAAGACGAACACAATAAACCTGTGTTTGTTTTGATGTCAGAAGATGATACCACTGAAGCTAATGGCTTGCATGTATTGTTTAGTGTAGACACTGATGATGTACAAGAGTTCGAGCAGGAAGCTAAAGAAGTATACAAACACTTCAAGGTTAAGCCTAACTTCAATAGTGATATTGAAATAGAAGAGTTCGACTATGTTTTGACTGGTAGCACTTGGGGCTTATCAACCAGCAATAAACAGCGACGATGGGACATCAAAGCTAAGGCTATCATGGGTCAGGTTGCATACGAGCTTGATGTAGAGCAGTTCTCAGGCAATGAAACTGTCATTGCTGTATTGAGAACTAATTTACACATTCACTTTGCTATTGGTGATGTAGATATTACGCCAAGTCGTGAATCTCTTAGTTACAATGAGTACACTAAGAAGGCTATTGTTGAAGCCTGTGAGTTTGTCATTGAAGAAATGAAAGAGACTCTTGGTGAGAGTTTTGATGACTGTCCTACACATTGGGATGCACGAATCAAATACAAGAACTTTCGTAGAGAAGGCGGTCACTTGAGCGAGATCGTTAAAACATTTAGTGACAAGATTCAGTGGAACGGTAAGGACTTGTTTGATGATGCTTACGATAGACTGTATGCACCAAAGAAGACTGTCACAGACTTCAATGGTGGAGATATGGAAGTTCCCAAGTACAAGATGCGTAAGGTGTATCGAGAAAACTGGAAGGCCGCTATTAGTTGTGATGATATAGATTACATTCGATTTGATAGTGGTACTAAAGATATAGTCTTGGTCTTGGATGATCTTAAACGAGGTGCTATTTCTCGTACTAAAAATTATGCTAAGGGACAACTTGGCGATAAGCATGACCGAGAGAAGAACAAGTTTGACTATTACCTAATTAGTGATGGCGACAAAGAAGCTATTATGAAATGGTTGGGTTGTGCTGAAGAACATTTAGTCCTTGCCTCAAGTCTTCCATCAGTTACTAGAAGCAGAAGCAATAACTCTGGTGCTAGTTATAGAAGTAAAGTGTGCGTCTGGGACTACAGTCGTGGTTACTGGAAAGACACTGAAGTAGACATGAAAGAAGGTGGTCTATACTTCGAGATCAATCGCTATGAGATTGTTGGTCGTGATGGCAATCGTATGGGTGATTGGAATAACATCAGAAAGTTCAATGAGCTACTTGTAGAGATTGGATGTGAGATTGATGAGGAAGTTCCTATCTACGGCATCAAGAGTGGAGAGCTAAAGAAGAAGAAGTTCAATGCTGATGGTCAGTGGACTAGCTACTTCGAGTATATGCAGTCGGCATACAATGATCGTATTGCTGAAGTCCTTGAGTGGAATGTTGAACACATCGCTTGGAGACAACATGAAAATTCTGAGCGTGAAGTTGTTGCTAATTGGTTGTCTGAAGTAGAGAATCTACCTGAAGAGGTACAAGAGTATGTTGATGACTACAGGTGGTGTCGTTCAAACGAGAAGTTGTGGGTTGCTATGAGTTCGCTAAAGAGATACCTCGGCTTGGGTCGTGGACTTAATGATGATGTCGATGTAGACCCTGTTGAGTGGAATAAGAGGGAGAGTAAAATCACTGAGACTTTCCCTGTGTTGAACTACACCCAACTTCACTCGTACTACGACAATGAAGCAGAGCGAGACATTCGCAAAGCACACATTTTGGATTACATTAAGTTGGTCTTAACTAATAAATAATTTCTTAACTTTAGGAGTATTGATATGAGTTACATTGTAAGTAACAAAGGCGTTGTAAATTGTGTTGTCGCTGGTAAGACCTATACCTTCGACAAGAACCATCCGAACTATACCAAGTTAGTAGGTCACTTGATTGATGATAATGTTGAATACTTTGAAGCTGACTATGATGTCGTTGCGGCAATAGACAACTTCTGTGAAGGATACATTGATGTCAAGAATGGTACACTTCAGTGGGATGGCATTGAGATGCCAGAACTATTCACTGACCGAATCATAAAGATGAAGAGTGAAGGGTTTAACTTTCAGCCAATGCTGGAATTCTTAAACAACATGAATGAGAACCCTTCTGACCATGCTATTGTGGAGTTATTTGACTTCATGCAACATGAGCATCTACCTATTAGCGATGATGGTCACTTCCTTGCATACAAGGCTGTGGATAAAGACTTCAAAGATAAGTGGAGTGGAACCTTTGACAACTCAGTTGGCAATGTAGTTGAAGTTGATCGAGGTAATGTTGATAGCAATCGTAACAACGGTTGTAGCAAGGGACTTCATGTAGGTTCTTTGGATTACGTCAAAGACTATGGGAGTGAAGATGGTGGCGATCAGTTCTTAGTGGTCAAAGTCAATCCTATGGATGTAGTAAGCGTGCCTCATGATGCACGATACCAGAAGTTGCGTTGTTGCAAGTACGAGGTCGTGGCTCTGTTCACTGACCCACTCAAGGATTCCGTTGAGATGAGCGACAAGCCACCTGTAGAGGTCGAAGTGACTCACTACGACGAGGCATGGCGTGACAATGTTCGTGAACGTATCGAATCACTCACGGCTCTTATGACCGTGTAGTGTTTTTAGGGAGGCCGATGCTCGTTGTGTCGGTCAGGGCGGCAGGTTGCCCATACAGCCTGCCGTCCTTTTTCTTAAAAAACATCAAATCAGCATAGACCTGCTGGAGTTGCTAGTGTAAACTGCCGACTCGTTCTTTAACAATTTGGTTTTTTTAAGGGGGAGCATTATGCTTTCAGAACAAGGATTCTTCCGTTTCGTGGAAGAAAAGATTGACGAATTGATTGGCTATGCTGATGCACAGGCTGAAGTTGGCAACAGTAGGAAAGATCTTGATGAGTTGCTAAATGGTTATCCATATTGCTTAGATGAAGTTACTTACAAAGCCTATGTGCTTATGGCAGAAAATTTGCCAAAACCATCAGATGTTGATTTCCATAATTTAATTTTATTGTGGGATCAAGGCTCTAAGTCTCTTATTCAAAAACAAGCAAGAAACTTTCACAATGCTGGAATTGAACTAACTCCACTTCAAGCTATTTTATGTTCATCAGCACTATTACAGGAGAACTAAAAATGTCTGACGATGTATTCGGAGTGCGTCAAGCACTCGACGATTATCACGAAGTTAATGAACTTGACCCAACCCATCCGAGTTACACGCCGCAGTTACAACGTGCGGCTGAGAAGCTCTCAGACGCTTTGTCGTCTGTCGCTGACTACTGGGATGAGATGAGGGACGACTAACGATTGGCTGGTCATCCAGAGCCGTTATGCGGTTTTGGTTGGCTGGCCTTTTTTTATGAGGTGTGAAAATGTATACTTTTCGTGATTTTATTAGGGATGTGATGATTCATGAGCAGTTTTCTACACTGTGTCTTTTCATCATATTTTGTTTTACTGGATTGCCGTTAATTCTTTATGCGTTCCCTTCACTGTCCAAACATCTTGGTGTAACTCCAAGATTTCCAGAGAGAATAAAACAACCAGTTGATGATGTTGTGATTGTTGCAGTCGAACAAACGGAACCATCATTACTGAGTTTGGCTGAAGATATTATTGAACCTGAACCATTAACTTCTCAGGATGTAATTGATGATGCTGTATCGGCATTGAGGAACATAGGATTCACTAAAAAAGCGGCTGTGGTCGCCGTCAATAATGCTTGTATTAATGAAAGGTTTGATGACCCAATCGTTCTTGTAAAAGCCACACTAAGTAGATCAAATGTTTAATTGTGTATAATAAGGTGGAGATATGAATAGGTTAAGTGGGATGACCGCATACTTGTGCGGCGCTATGGATAGGGTGGAAGATGGTGGAGTTAAGTGGAGAAATTACATTACTCCCAAACTTCAAGAGCTTGGAGTCGGTGTTTTAGACCCATGCGACAAGCCAAGTGATTATGGCACTGAAGACATTGACACAAGAGATCATATAAACAGCCTGAAGAAGCGTGGTAGGTATGACGAAGTGTCTGAAGTTATGAAGCCAATTTGCGCTATAGACTTGAGGATGGTTGACATTGCTCACTTTATTGTGATGAGTTTAGATGTCGATACACACCTATGTGGCTCTTACCACGAAGCCTCAGTAGCTATAGCTCAAAAGAAACCTGTTGTAGTAATGTGCAAACAGGGGAAGGATAATTTGCCAAACTGGATGTTTGGTGTAGTTCCTCACGAAATGGTATTTTCAAATTGGAGTGAGCTATTGGAATATCTGTATCACATCGACCAAGATGATGATGCCAAACATATGAATCGTTGGAGGTTCTTTGATTTTGATAAAGTTTATAATTTGAAATAGATATTGAGGAGGATTTGTCACTAGGAAAACTAACATTCGAGGTGGCAAATGAAAAATTTTTGTTCGTTAATAAGTTTTGTTTGTAAGAACGCTTACTACATAAGTGGTACTACGTTCTTCATGTTTGTAATTTACGTTTTAAGCAAGTTTAATATGTGGTGGTGATATGAATATTTTATTCCTATTACTATCTGTCGCTTGCGGCTATTCGGATGATGGAACAAAGACTGGTTTTAAGCGACTAGATAGGTTCATGCAGAGAATAGAAAGAAGACATTTAAGAAAGATAAAGAGGCTATATTATGAAAAAGGTATTGATAGCATTGGCGATTTTAATGGTTACTGGAACACTAGAAGCTCAAGAGAAAAGAGTGATAACGGTTCCTAGACCTCAAGCCAAAGAATTACCAAAAGGATTTGGAGTTCCTATTCAAAGACCTCAAGGTTTTGGAAAACAGCAATGGCAAAAGCCTCAACAGGTTAAGCCTCCTGTTCAAAGAAACCATACTCATGGACGAATCATAATTGGACAACCAATGTATTATCCTTATTACAGGAATTATAGTTGGGTTAGAAACAACCATAACTTTCACCCTCATTGGTGTGGATGTGGTATGTGTTGTCCTCCTGTTATAATTCAACCGCAACCTGTTCCCGTATACCCAATGCCATTCGGTGGGTTTTACTTTCAATTTAGGTTTTAACAATGAAAAAACTAAACATGCTCTGCCTAGCAACAATGGCAATTACGATAGGATGTTTAGGATTGACAAACTATAGACAAGGAAAAGAAATTACTCAACTTGAAGGTGAAATATATCTCGTCTACGCACATCTTAACGACACATCAATTAAACTTGAGATGTTTCTAAGCATGATAGAAGAAGAGATGCACTCATCAATTAGGAGAATATCAAGACCGATAGCAAGAGAAGAGGTTATAAAGGGCTTCCAAGAATTTGCTAGGAACTTCAATAAAGCTGGAGTTCAGAAAGGTTCTTCTAATGAAATCCCTAATGAGAAATCTGACGGGGATAAGTAAAGAGGATTGCGTACTTTTTAGAAGATATATAGTTTTGTTGGCTCTGTTTTTAACGCCGATCTTATTTGCGGCTTTATCTTTGGGGCTTTTGATAGACATTTATTTAAGTGTCAAGTGAGTATTGATATGAAACTAATAGACAGAATAAATAAGGAGGTCATTGTTATACTAATACTGGCAGGCTTATTGTTTGCTTTTACTTTTGTAGGAATGGCTCTACTGATAGATTTGGAAAACAAGCAGATTAAAGATGCAGGATCAAATAATACACAACAAGTCTTGGATGACTTTAGGTGATTGCAACTATGAGATAGACCACGACGATGATTCGATACCAGAATCCGGCGTGGTCTATTGCAATATAGAACACATACACAAATTCTTTGCTAAGTGCAAAAAGACCACTAACAGGTATATAGTTGTTAGTGGTTTTAGCGATTACGGGTTGGCTATACAGAAAGAACATCCCGTATCTATAGACATGAGAAAGGCTCTACCTTTCATCGAGCAAGCAATTACACCAGAAATGGGTTACGGCAATTTAGACGTACCACCAAGATGTGAACTAGAACGGTGTAATATAGAAGACGAATACTCTATCAAATGCTATGCCTTTACTTACTCTACTGTGCCAGAGATTCCAGACAATGTAGTAAAGTGGTTTCTTGTTAATACAATGACGAGGGATCGAAGAGTAACCAGTATTCCTTTGGGTGTTGGCAAAGACGCTCCGAAAGACGTTTGTTCTACGGTATCTAACCAGATTTGGAATTTTGATCGGGGAATTTTGACTGACAAGATTTCAAAAATTAAATCAGAAGGTTCCAACTGGGTGTATTTGAATTGGCAGGACAATACTATTGAAAGAGCAAATCTTAAGAGTGGATTCATCAACGCAAATCCTGAATGGGTTAATATAGTTAGACAACCAAAACCCTACTTAGATTATTTAGAAGACTTAAAAAATCATGTATTTACTCTGTGTCCTGAAGGTAATGGTGTAGACTGTTATAGAATCATGGAGTGCTTGTATTGTGGATCAATACCTATAGTCTCCAATCAGCCAGCATATGACTACTTACACGGTCTTCCTCATGTTAGAGTAAACTCTTGGAATGAAGTACATCCTAAGCTACTGCAAGAAAACCTTGAAATAATTATGAAAAGCAGTTACGATATGGATAAAATAAAGCTAGACTACTGGAAAAATCTTATAGAATCTTCTCGGAATTTATTATAAGGGTGAGCATATGACTGGTCTGTACGCTGGTCTAACCGCTTGGGTTATAGAATTAACGGTTGCGTTTACATTCTTATGGCTGCTCAAGCAAGAAGAGAAAAAAGTTATTGAAAGAAGGAAAAAGAAATAAATGGGATTTCTAAATTCAACACACAACATCAACCTTTCGTGTCCGATTAACCAGTTGGGTTACGGAGTGACCGGATTAAACCTATCTAAAGCCTTGAGTGACTTAAAGCAAACGGTAGCTTTGTTTGTTATAGGCAATGTAGAAGCTCCTGAGCAGTACCATGAGGATTTGAAACAGATGATTTCAAACTCCCGTATGCCTGATTGGAACGCTCCTTCTATCAGAATCTGGCATCAACACGATATGACCCAATTCGTGGGTAGAGGCGAAAAATATGGGTTTCCCATTTTTGAGCTTGATAAATTTACAGATCTTGAGAAGCACCACCTTGCTTACTTGGATAAATGGTTTGTAACGTCTGAGTGGTCAAAATCTATACTCGTAGACCAACTTAAATCTATCAATGGTGAGGATCACATGAATGAGAAAACATCTGTGATACCTCTAGGAGTTGATCGTTCCATTTTTCGTGAATCGGTTTCTCACAGACCAGAAACGATATTCTACAACTGCGGAAAGTGGGAAGTGAGAAAAGGGCATGATGTCCTAGTCAAGGCTTTCAACGAAGCATTTAACGAAGACGATGATGTTGAACTATGGATGATGTGTGACAATCCTTTCTACAACGAAGAAGATAACTTCAAATGGGAAAGATTATATCGCACATCAAAGCTAGGAGACAAAGTTCGTGTTATACCAAGACAACAATCACAGCAAGATGTCTACAACATCATGAACCAAACAGACTGCGGTGTATTTCCATCAAAAGCTGAGGGTTGGAATTTAGAACTATTAGAAATGATGTCTTGTGGAAAGCAAGTTATAGCAACTAACTATTCTTCTCATACAGAATTCTGTAATGAAGATAACTGCATGTTGGTCGAAACTGAGGAGCTTGAAGACGCTCATGACGGAAAATGGTTTAGAGGTCAAGGCCAATGGGCTAAGATCGGAGATAAAGAAATATCTAAGTTGGCAGAACTCATGAGAGAAGTCCACGAAAAGAAAAAGAAGGACGCACTCAACATAAACCAAGCAGGAGTAGATACTGCCAAAAAGTTTAGCTGGGAAAATTCGGCCAAAAAGATAATTGAAAGATTGGAAGAAGAATGATTCATATAATTAATGCGGCTGGAGGATCAGAAGAAGTTGACTCTATTCAGTACGAAGGCTCTCCGAATGAGAGAGACAAAAACTATATGGCAAAAGAGCATCCGCTCGTAACCATAGACTGGAGAGAGATATTACCTCCTCCTCCAAAAAATTCTAGCGAAATTACTAGACTAGAACTAAAAGAAGTCGAGCGTGTAACCCGCAATCTGACACAAGAACAATTCGACCTTGTGATGGAAGTAGACAAAGAACCAGTCAATGCTTTCATGCCTTATCTAAAAAGAAACAACATTGAGTTTCCGAAAGAACTCGTGGATTTAGCTTTAGAAAATATTTATCCAGTATGGTTAAAGCTGAAATACTTACATAGAAGAGCGAGGCCGTTTCAAGTCGCTCCGCATCTCGGATTTGTTATTTCAGTAATACAAACTTCAACTCATCAAACTCCAGCGTATCCTAGTGGGCATCAAACAGAAAGCGCATTGTATGCTGAGATTCTATCTGATATTTATCCAGAACATAAAACTGGATTCTATGAAGCTGCCGCAATGGTAGGTATGGCTAGAATGTTACAAGGAGTCCATTATCCTAGCGATAACGAAGCCGCAATGAGAGTGGCAAGAATCTGCTGGGAAAACATTAAGGAAAACTTAGATGATAAATGGACTGATATTATCAAAGGATAGAGCTTCACAACTAAGATTTCTACTTGAGAGTATACATTACAATATGCCCTCATTCTTTAATGAAATCAGGGTGATCCACACTTCATCTACAGAAGACTTTGCTAAAGGTTATGAAAAGTTAAAGTCGGAAGAGATACTGCCAAACATTGTGTGGCAAGAAGAAGTTGACTTCGTAGAAGACTTTCTAGGGTATTTGAATTCATGCGAGTCTGAATATATTTGCGGAATAGTGGATGACTGTGTAATTTACAAAAGAGTTTCTACAAATCCCGAATTTGTCGAAAGCATGATAACAGATGATGTATTTTGTTTTTCTATGAGGCTCGGATTGAATACAACCGTACAAAACTATCTAGACCCAGATAGGCATGGAGAAGTAAAACTCAAGAAGTATGATTTCAATCCAGTCGTTATAAAATGGAACTGGAAAGAGTGGGATTCTACTATGAACTTCGGCTATCCAATATCTTTAGATGGCCATATATTTAGAACTAAAGAGCTTGCTGAATTATCAAACAGTCATAAGTTTGATTATCTTCGTCAATGGGAAGGCGTTATTGCAGGAAAGTCTAGAAAAGAAGTAGACAGGCCGAGTATGGCATCCTACCATCAAAGTATACTGTTTAGTATTCCATGTAATTGTGTTCAAGACCCTCCTCTTGTTTCAGGTCAGATGTTTTATCACTCTGAAGAAGAGCTGAATGAAAAGTACCTGAATGACGAGGTTATATCTTGGGATAAAATGCAATATGCTTTTCAAAATGTAAATTGGTCACACAATGAAATCAAAATCTTATTTGAGGAAATGTAAATAATGGAAGATCCAAAAACTTACTTTATAAGCTATCTGAGACGAAAAGCAAAGTCAGAACGAGATAAAGCTCTTGGTTCTCTGACTCTTTTGTTAGATCACTCTGTTGGCATAGGAGATCACTCTACAGGCGACTTCCACGCAAATTTGGATGAAGCACTAGATGCTCTAGTAGATGCAGAAGATAGATTAGAAACATTAAATAAGTATTTTTAGTATGCTAAAAGCTATAAAACGATTTTTTTCAAGAAGAAAAATAGAGAAGAAGTCTCCGGCTTATCTGAAGTATTTCCTAGATGAAGAAGGCAATATATTTGTTGACTTCAAATGGGACAATAAGATAGATAAGAACGCAGATGGCCTTTTTGCTTCCTTACTTTTTGAATCTAGTAGCGGAAAGCTAATAGAAGATGTGTTGGAATTTGTTGAATCAGAGTGTGAAAAAGCAGGTAAAACCGATGATTTCAACGCTTTTGCGGCTAAATTAACGCTGTATCGAATGGGTGCTTTTGCTGAATTAACAGAAAAACTACAAGAAAAGACCGAATCTTTAGATGATGAAGTCGTAGTTAAACCAACAGACGTAGGTGTTACCATCCTGAAGGAGAATAATCCTTAAAAGTGTATAATAACTAAGAACGTTTTTTCCTCGGAGCTGTATTATGATAGATAAAAAAATAGCTTGGGAACGATGGGATGAGGACGTAATAGAACAAGAAATCGTTGAAGATTTCTACGAACAGTATGAAGACGAAGAAGATCAGGAGATGGCAGAAGATGCCTTGTCCTTCTTAGATAAAATACCATCGCTTGTCACTACGCCAATGGGTATGTACCAACTTCATGACAAAATGAATGTCATGAACCAATTTGATTGTTGGATGGGACATACGAACTTCGATATAACAAAGTCTGTTCAGTCTAAAGTAGAAAAAATAGAAGGCGTAGAGCTTCTAAATGTGATGTCTAGGTATAGGTTTTTTATTGGCTTAGGTAAGCTTTTCAATTTTTCTGACGTTAGAAAATCTATAGAAGAAGCATTATGCGATCCATTTGAAATGGACGAAGACGTAACAGAAACCGTAAAAATGATAAGAGACATCGTCTCTGAGGATAAATTTTGGACTATTTTTGTCTCTCGTGAAGGAGACATACTCTACAGCAGTACAAATAAAGAAGACGATAAAGATTATTTGAATAGTTTAAAATCCTATAATATTCAAAAAAACAAATTTGGTGGTTTGATATTAAACAATGAGTAATTTCTTCTACAAGCTCCAGAAGCTATCACAAGAAGAAGATAGCGGAGTTGAAGTTTTCATTGATGAAGATGGAGAAGTTGAATTTGAAATAGATCTTGATTTATTTCTAAAAGCTTTACAAGAGTGGGGAGAAAAAGATGAATAAAAAGATTTCAGAATTGAGCGAAGACTTTTTGCTTGAATCTGGAAGAATTTTTATTCGAGGAGAGATAGACGAAGAGACCGAAGAAAAACTTACGCTTTCTCTTAGGCATTTATTAATGAAGAAAGCATCTGTCGCTTATATCTATATAAATTCTGAAGGGGGTGATGTCGATTCTGCTTGTGCTATGATTGATGAAATCAACGGCGCTAAAAATAGTGGTTTAGAAGTAAACACAATATCTTTTGGAAAATCTTATTCAGCCGCAGCATACCTGCTTACATTCGGTTCGCACAGGTACGCAACCGAAAACTCTACGATAATGCTTCATCCAATACTCTTTGATTTAGATATGGATTACATAGCTAACCAAAGAGCCTATACTTCTTATACCGATGGAAAATACGATGACATTATCAGCAAAGTAGCAAGGAACTGCGGCAAAAAAACAAAGCCATCAATTCAAAAGTTCAGGTCTGAAATACAACATGGGCTTTGGCTTAGCCCACAAGAAGCTAAAAAGTTAAAAGTAATAGACGACATCTGGGATTATTCACAGGAGTCTAAAATTGCTTACTGAATTAGCCTGTTACAACCAAGACTCTACCTACAAAGATATTATGGAAACAATATTTGTAGGAACAGAGAAAGATGTTAGCTGTATAGCAATCCCTTCAGGTTTTATGTCTAGGGTGTCTGAGTTCTTATCCCATCAGAAATTCTCTGCGGCCATCGACTTCCCGTATGGTCTTAGTAGCACTCAAGTTAGAGTCCATGAAATTATATTAGCGGCCAGACAAGGAGCTTCTTTTATAGATTTAGTAATAAATAACAGCTATGTAAAAGAGAAGAACTGGCGAAAAATAAAAGAAGACATCAAATCCTGCAAAGCAGCCTGTAATCAAAACAATGTAGAATTGCGTGCAATTATTGAATATAGGTTATTCCCAGTTGATACAGTTCTATTGATTTGTGAGCTACTATCGTCCCAAGGTGTTATAAACATAATAAATTCAACTGGGTTTTTAGTAGATGACATCACTGATAATGCCATCATCTCCTATGAGATAGCAAAAAAGACAGGCTGCTTAGTAACACCTTGCGTGAGAGCATTTAACAAGTCTCATGTAGACCTCTTTAAAGATATAGATATTTATGCACTTAGAATAATGTCCGCTAAAATAATAGGCGACATAATTTGATGGTGTATAATATATATAGGGACTGGACTTTATTGTTGGACAAAAAGGATCTGTGTAAATAGTCATATCATAGAAAGGCTTAAAAAATGGCTGTAAGCACACATAAACAAGAATCTGTATCTGGTAACGGATACAACCCTGACAAGGGAACTATTCTTAACGGCGGTAATATTTCTGGTAGCAAGTTTCAAGCAAAATCTCCTCTTGATACTGTCAGAGGCTTGAAGCAGAGCGGTGCAGTTGTTATTGATAGCGATTGGACTAACGAAGCTAAAGCCGATGGAACTATTGCTTACTTCCCAACAGTTCGTACTGCAACCAATACTGGTTTCATTATGAGAGGTGGGGTAGGTAATCAAGTTGGCGGAGTTGCTTCATTCAATCCGATTGAAGTCAATGGTTCTGATACTACTTCTCGTCCTAATGGAAATATCCATAAGATTGTTAAGAGTGTACAACAAGGTACTTGGGCAGATCGAACATTCGATATTCTCACTGGTACTTTAGTTAAAGGGACTAATGCTGGAACAGCGTTTAACTTCGTGCAGAAAGATGGTTCTACTGCTGCGATTGATGATGCTGCATCTCCAACTAGGTCAACTCCGGGTGAATTCTATATCCTATCTAACTTCACAGACTTTGACGGCACTAGCGTAAGCGGTGACGGAACTGGTGCTGAAAATATGATGGATTATAGCGCTATCACTGGTGGTTAATTTTAGTTCTATTTGAGGTGTACCATGAATCCAGAAATGCCAGCACTTGCCGCAGTTATAGCGGTCACTATGGGATTGATAAAGGTAATCGAGATGTTGATTAACAAAAATTCTAGCAAGGGATCAGTTTTGACAGGTCAAGAAAGAGGTTGGTTACAAGGATTACATGACTTGCACGAAAAGTGCGATACCGATGGCACTCCTTTAGTTTACGTTCCTAGAAGTTGGGCTGAAATTCAACGTAATATGCAGCACGTAATGACTAAGATCGTTAACGACCAAAGAAGGATTGCCGATATTTTGGAAAGAATTGACAAAAAACTAGATGATAAATAGTTAGTTGAGAGGACGCAGCTTAGCGTTGCGTCCTCTATTTTTTTGGAGTTAAAAAATGAAAGTAGAAATGAAAAATAAAAAAGCAGTTATGGCAATAGTATCAATAGTTATTGCTTTATTTGTAGCCGTATGGCAAAACGGAGGACTCGACGGAATTGTTATAGATGTACCGGGATCTGATCCCATTGAAGTTAACATTCCAGAAAGTTGTGAAGATTGTGAAGAGGCTTGCAAGTGTGATATTGATGATGGCGATTGTGTCTGTGACACTGACTGCGCCTGTCCTGTCTGCGCCTGATAATTACGAAGTAGAAGTAGTTGAATACTGTGACTATGTAGAAATTAATCATGTATACAGGTATGACGAAATAGACGAGAGAGTGGTCTGCTATATGAAGCAGGCCATTTTCTGGTCTTTTAGAGAAGAAGTTTTACTGCCAGTAATGGACTCGCAAGGTAAACCGACTGACGAATATAGAATGACTTCTGACTTTGTGGTTCGAGACTATGTTGTATTAAAAATGGGCTGGAGCAATAAACAAAATACAAGATGGAATTTTATTAATGGGAAATGGCACTTTACTTTTTATGACATGAATAGTGACACTTACTTACGGGTTATATGCGATAGCATAAAGACAAGCCACACAAACTACGACGTTGAACGTAGAAATCTTAAACTAATAAAAAAAGAATTCAGACATGAGTTCATGGAGAAAAGAGAATGAAATATCCAAAAATTAGAGCAGAATGGCGACCAATCGAGAACCTTGATATAAATGTGACAAGCCAAGAATTTAAAATTTATGTCAACGGTATAAGAAAAGGCAAAGAGATTTTTGACCGTTGGGTGAGAGATCATGAATTTTTCGTGCCAGCTTGGGATGAAAAAGGAAATCTTTTAGAAGAACCGACAAGAATACATTACACTGTCGAAGCCAAAACTGATAATTTTGCATCTGAAGTTGTAGCTTCAAATGTTATAGAACTACAAAGTATTGCTATTGATGAAAACCCAACGGACTTGAAGGTGTCCGTAATGCCCTTTCCGCAATTTTATCAAGAACACAATCCGTCAGGTTCAAGCGTTTCTATCGTGGCTAGTGGGGTTATTTAGATGAACTGGGAAGACTTACACGATCAGTCAATAATATTTGATTGGCATAATCACGGAACTCTCAAAAACTTTTTGTTTGACCGTTCTCTAGACGGTAAGGACTCTAGGTTTTTATCTACTCTTTTTAAGAGAGGTTTCTGGCCTCTGAGCGAAAGAAACACTCTACCTAAAATGAAAGCGGGAGGACTAGATGTAGTCCTCTCTACTTCATATATACCAGAAATAGAATGGGTGGATGACCAAAAGCTAATAAAGTTTCTCAAATGGCTTTATCCCTCAGTTAACAAAAGGGTATTTGAGCCAACTTACTTCGATGCAACTAACGCAATGATGGATCGTATGGAAAAAGAGGTTGAGCTATATAACGAAACACCACTAAATAAGACTGAGGTAGGTGGTGGAATATCTGGAGTATCTATAGGAGAAACGATCTCTCGACCTGACAACAAATTTGTCTTTGTGAAAAGCATCAGAGAATTAGAAGACGCTATCGTTAATAGCGACATAGCAATGATTCATTCTGTTGAAGGTGGACATTCTCTTAATGGAGAATTAGCGAAGAAGCGTGTTGATGAGTCAACTGCTTTACAACCACTTATTGAAAACGAGCTGCTAACAAATCTTGAACATTTTTATGATAGAGGTGTCGCTTATCTTACTCTAGCACATTTTTATCCTAACCATTTAGTCTCTCCGGTATTCCCCTATCCAGAGTATGGGATAAAAAAGAGTAACTGGAAACAGTTAATGGCTGGCTGGGATATGAATAAAGGTCTGACTTCTACAGGTAAAAAGGTTGTAGAAGCTATGAAAGACATGGGTATGATAATAGACATAACCCACTGCACGCCCAAAGCCCGTTCTGAAGTGTATGATATAGTAGGAAATGACTTATCAAAAGTTGTAGCTAGCCATATCGGTGCATTTTCTGTTAATCCAGACCCTTTGAATTTAGAAGACTGGGAAATCAAATGGTTAGCAGATCATAATTGTTTGATGGGCATAATATTTATGAACTATTGGCTTAGTCCTATAGATACAGGGCTAGGCTTGAAGTACATAGAAAAAACAATAGACCATATAATAAATATAGCTGGCGATGGAGTCTTAGCTATAGGGACTGATTTCGATGGATTCACTGATCCACCAGATGAGATAACAGACATTTCTGAACTTCCTAGATTAACTAGATATCTAAAATGTTTTAGATCAGGTATTGGTGAGGATAAATATTCAAATGAAACAATAGCCAATATACTTGGCAGAAACTCCTTACGTTTTATCCTAGAAGGATGGGGCAAGAAAAAATGAAAAAATACATAGAAGCATTAAAGCAATACGCTGACCAAGCAACTACTAGTGATGCAAAAACTGGGGCTTGTTGGGAGGGCTATCAAAGAGTTCCTAATACTAAGAAAGGCGAGCCGGGTTCTTGTGAAAAAATTAATGCAGACGAAACAGAGGCAGATTACAAATACGAAAATCCAAAGACTGGTGAAGTTTTTATATACTCACGAAGGGGAACTTATAGAAAGAATGGAACAAATTTAATCTATAAGGGAATAGCAGAAGAGTCAGAAGCCGCTGAGTATCAAGGAAGAAAAGTCACATTAAACAAACCATTCCTAACACCAGATGGGCCGAAGAAACGTTCTGTTTATGTAAAAAATGAAAAGGGTAATGTAGTTAAAGTAAACTTCGGAGACCCTAACATGAGAATTAAGAAAAACGATCCGGCTAGACGTAAGAGCTTTAGAGCTAGACACAACTGCGATAATCCCGGCCCTAAATGGAAGGCAAGATATTGGTCTTGTAAAATGTGGTAATATGGCAAATAATAATAGACTACAATCTATCTTGGAAAAGCGTCGTCAAAAACATCAGATTAAATCTGAGAAAAAAGATGACAAAAGCGAAAAGAAAGAAAGTAAAAGAGACTACAGACTTGAAAAAATCAATGCTGTAAAAGAGAAAATCTACGCTGTTGCAGCCAAAAGGAAGTGGCTGTTTTTAATCATAGCAGCTGCGATAGTAGCCTACTTAGTCATTTTCAAAGGCGGGTTTAGCTTTGGTGGCGGTGGAGGCATTTTGGAGAAGATCAAAGGTTTCTTCTAATTTTTTATTAAGGAAAAGAGTTATGGAAAAGGTAAAAGCCTTACTCAAAAGTCGTCGTTTTTGGACTGCCATTGGTGGTGTCGTCGTAGTAGTCGCTCAGGAAACTCTTGGAGTAGATTCAGAAACAACAAATAGAATCGTCGCACTTGCTGTAGCATGGATTCTTGGAGATTCTCTGAGAGTTACATCTACATCTGAAGGCGAATAAAAGATAAACAAATCGCAATAGTCCACCTATTCCCATTATTCTCACCTTTCGCACCCTTGTAGGTGGGCTGTTGCTTTTTTATTGGATAGTATCATGGAAACAAAAGAAAAACATCTCTTAGTATTTTCGGCAAAATGGTGTGGCCCTTGCAGAATGATGAAGGCTCATGTTTGGAATGATCCAAATGTTGAGAAAAAATTAGAATCATTTAGCTCTGTAAACTTTCTAGATATAGATGACCCAAATGCTCACGGTATAGCACGCGCTTACAGGGTTCAAGCAGTTCCAACTATATACATAGTTGATGAAGAAGGGACTCCCATAAAAGCTGGTAGCACTATGGATGTAAATGGAACACTTAGCTTTTTAGGTAGTTAAACAATGAGCGTCTCAAAACATCAAATCGTAGTATTCATTGCAGAATGGTGTCCTCACTGTAAACAAATGAAGGACAACGTATGGACAGATAATACAGTATTGAAATCAGTCCAAAGATTTCATGGAGGGAAGCCTGCTTTCGTTGTTTGCAGCAGACCACAAAATAGATACTTAGTGGATGAATTTGAAATAGAAAAGTACCCAACAGTTGTGATAATGGACGAAGACCACAACATTAAAAAAAGAGCAAACAATATGAACTCAAACGATTTAATTCAATTTTTAGATGAATTTAATGGATAGATCATCCAAAATATTAGTAACTGGTGGTCAAGGGTGGATAGGAAAAAAGTTAGGCGCTTACCTATCTGAATCTGGCTTTGACAACGTCTATTCCCTAGCTGGATCAAGAAGTGGAATTGATCTTGGTTTGGATTCAACTTTGGGTTGGGCTTTCAATGTCAATCCAGAAGTAGTCATTCATTTAGCAACTAGATTTCCCACAAGAGAAAACTGCTTAGAATACCCAGCATCCTTGATGTTTGAAAATATGTTCGTGACTACAAAAGTCATGGAAGAAGCCAGAATGAATGGATGCAAAAAGTTCATAATGGTTTGGAACTCTTGTTGTTATCCAGAGCATCAAATATTACCACACAAAGAATCAGAGCTTTGGGAAGGCGCTCCTCATTGGACGCAAAGATATTATGGTACTGTAGCTAGAGCAGCCATGGAATTGAACATGGCTTATAGCACCCAGTATGAAGACTTTACGGGCATCAATCTTATATTCCCAGAAGTATATGGGCCGCATAGTAGATTCAATCCTAATAGAAACTCTGTCATAGAATCTGTAATAACAAACATAGCATCAGCAAAAGAACATGGCTACGACCTCCCAGTTCAAAGCTCAAGCAAATGCACAAGAGACTTTCTATACGTTGATGATGCTGTAAGAGCAATCCAGCACGCAATAGAATACGCTGATGAGCCAAGTACATTCAATGTATCTCAAGGAGATGATATAAGAATCAAAGAACTTCATGAGTTAGTAGCGGAACTCTACGAATACGAAAAGGAAATAATCTGGGAAGAGACAGCGATAGACGTAAAAGAAAGAACATTTTTAGACATATCTCTAATCAAAAAAGAAATTGGTTGGTCTCCACAAACAAGTATTCAGGAAGGATTAAAAGAAACAGTTAAGTGGCACAAAGAAAACTTGAAAGTCACTTTTGTTTCTAAAGACTCAATACTAGTAAAATGATCAATGCAATCATACTATCTAAGGATAAGGCTCCGCAGCTTCATTTATTAATAGAAAGCCTTCAGAGAAATAACCCAAACCTCTTTGATATAAGGGTTATATATGAAACAACTAACAATGTTTATGAGCAAGGCTACGAGAAGCTAAAAACTTTCTATTCCGCAAAAGATAGATTTGGATTGAACTTTCCAATCAAATGGTTTGAAAGAGAATCCGAAAATCTCAGTGTGGACATTCTTGATCACACTCCAGACTCTAGAGATTTATCTTGCGTATTCAATGATGAAAACATAGTCTTCGATAGACTCGCTTCTTACAAGAAGGTAATAAAACTATTTAGAACAAATCAAGTCACGGCTTTGTCTCTAAGACTGGGAAACAATACAGTCGTACAAAACCCATACAGCGCAAACAACTTTTTCATTAATAAACCGCAAGAAGGTGAGTTTGTTTTAGACAAATTTTTGTTGTGGGATGCGACGAAGATAAAACCATATACTAATTTTTCTATGCCATTTTCCCACAATGGACATATATACACTACAAAGATGCTTAAATTCATAGTCAATGAAACAGTAATAAAAGAGCTAGATGACTTTGAAAAAAATCTTCAAGACAACTTATACATGGGAGCCTTTGGTGGACTGATACCTCCAACAATGGCCTGTCCAGAATATAGTATCTGCATTAACAACTCGGCAAAGAAAGTTTCTGATACAACAGGCTCTGATTTTGGAACAACCAATTTCGGACTGAATGATAGGTATGTAAATGGCTCTATAATTGATTATGACTTCTTTAACTTTACACATATCTCTAAACCGTACCAAGAATTTATAACGAGATTTAAACGTGAAAATCATTTGTACTACAGTCATTAGGGCTGCTAAACAAGGAGACATACATGGAGGCTTGTATGTCATAGATATAGATTCGGAAGAGGTCATACATTATGCTCCTTATGAAATGGATTTTGTCAACGATAATGAGCGTGGAGGAGAAAGAGGTCTTCGTGGCATTTGTGTTCTTCCTGATCGCATTATCGTTTCTGATTCTGCTGGCTTTATCGAATTAGATAAAAACACTTATGAAATAAAAAGAACACATCAAAATAAAGATTACTTTAAAAGTATTCATGAAATTGCTTTTCACGATGATCATTTGTGGGTTACTTCTACTGCTTATGACGCAATAGCAAAAGTTGATTTAGATTTTAATGTTGTTGATTTCTGGGAGCTTCAAGGAAAAAGCCTAGAAAATTCAAAACTATTGACAGGAAAGAAGCAAATAACACAGGAAGAAAAACAAGAAGACGATAACTACCACATCAATTCTGTTTGTATTAATGATGGAAAGGTTTTTGTTTCTGGCTTGCTTACTCCTCTTTATGACTTTGAGACAATGGATGCGGTCTGTGGTAGCCCTTCAATGAACGCTCATGGATTCCCTTCGGTTTATAGTTTTGTTCATAACTTTTACAAGTATGACGATTCCTTTATCGCAAACCTGACTAGCTTTAATGCTATCGGTATATCGAAAGAAGGCGAAAAGTTTGAGATTCACAAAATCCCAGCATCTAAAAGGGCTGTATACCATATTGATTCAATCGCAGCCAACAACTGGAATCGTGGACTTGTTAGGTATGGAGATAAGATAATCATCGGCTCAACGCCAGCTAGGATAATGGTTTTTGATATTCCGACAAGGACTTTTGAAAAAGAAATAAAATTAGAGAAAGATATGAGGCACGCCATACACGGCTTGGAGATCATTCAATGAAATTAGATAAGATTGTCGCAGAAAAAAACCTAGCGAAAAAGATGGAAATTTCAAAAAATACCCACGCTTGGGTATTGCCGAAGCAAAACGGCTTCTTTAAAATGGTTGCTTACTATAGGGGGAAAACCCCCATTTGGGTGCATCCAGACTATATCCTTCAAGAGAAGAAAAAGAAGTCATCTAAGAGCTAAAATCTGGTTCAGCCCAAGTAGGTCTTACTTGAACAAACTTACGGCCTCTTTAGGAAATTAAAAACTGGCCTAGCTGAAATCGTGTATAATACCTTGTTGGGTTATAAAGAGCTTCCTACAAGTGGAGAGCTAGAGCGACACAAACTCAACAAGCCCTTGTCGCACCAAGTGAGTAGTTTAATAAAATATTTTAGTAAGTTTCCTCTAACAAATCGCTTGGTTCACAAGTGTCGCTCTATTTTTTGTAAGAGGCGTATAACGGATAGATTATGACATCAGATATTAAGGTTAAGAAGCGTAACGGACGATTAGAACAGATAAACTTAGACAAGATTAACAAATGCGTGGAGAGAGCCTGTGATGGCCTTACTGATGTATCTGTTAGCGAAGTCGTCTTGGATGCAAGTCTACAGCTCTACAATAAAATCACGACATCTGAAATAGATACTGCTCTTATAATGTCGGCTCGCTCCAAGATAGAACAAGAGCCGAACTACAATTATGTAGCTACAAACTTACTGCTTTCTAGTTTATACAAGGAAGTTTTTGGTAAGAGCGTCAATGGTGATTTTCAAGACGAATATAAAACCTGCTTTATAAAACATATAAAAGCTCTTGTAAGAGAAGATCGACTTAGCGAATCAATACTTAGCTATGATCTGGAACTCTTGAGCGAAAATCTATGTATAGACAGAGATAAGAATTTTAAGTATTTAGGAATACAGACTCTTTACGATAGATACTTCATACATAAAGAAGGTCGTCGTATGGAAACTCCGCAGGCATTTTATATGCGAGTTGCAATGGGGCTTTGTTTAAATGAAGAAAACAAAGAAGAAAGAGCCATTGAAATATACAATATGATGTCTGAGTTCAGATATTCGCCATCTACGCCTACTCTCTTTAATAGTGGGACTTGCCACTCTCAATTATCATCTTGTTATTTAAGCACAGTAGATGATTCTATTGATGGTATCTTTGGTACTATTCATGGTCAGGCTAGGCTTTCAAAGTATGCTGGAGGTCTTGGTGTAGATTGGAGTTCTGTTCGTTCTACTGGTTCTTATATTAAAGGAACAAACGGTCAGTCTTCTGGATTGATTCCTTGGTTAAAGATATTTAACGACACTCTTGTTGGTGTTAATCAAGGTGGCAAACGAAAAGGTGCTGGATGTGCTTATCTAGAGGTGTGGCATCTTGATGTTGAAGATTTTTTAGATCTCAGAAAAAATACAGGTGATGATCGTCGTCGTTGTCATGATATGAATACTGCATTGTGGATTTGCGATGACTTCATGTTGTCGGCTCAGAAAGGAAGGGATTGGTATTTATTTGATCCATCTGAATGTCCTGACCTGCATGAAACATATGGTAAGAAATTTACAAGAGTATACAACAAATACAAAAAGATGGCGAAAGAAGGGCAGATCAAAAATTTCCGTGTTATAAACGCCAAAGACTTATGGAAGAAGATGCTCAAGTCCCTTTATGAAACAGGGCATCCATGGATCACTTTTAAAGACCCTTCTAATATTCGCTATAGCAATAAGCATGAAGGTGTTGTCCATTCTTCCAATCTATGCACAGAAATACTTCTTCATACAAAGCCAACCCTGTATGAAGATGGTGAAGTTGTTGAAGTAGGAGAGACTGCCGTTTGTAATCTAGCTTCTATCAATCTTGAAAACCATATTAAGGTTCGCACTATTGACTGGAAAAAATTACAACGAACAGTAGAGGTGGCAATCAGAGGATTGGATAACGTAATTGATCTCAATTTTTATCCAACCAAAGAAGCCGCTAAGTCTAATCTGCGAAATCGTCCTATTGGTTTAGGTATTATGGGTACTCACGGCTTGCTACATAAGCTAGGAGTTGTTTACAACTCTCAAGATGCTGTTGTTCTCTGTGGCAAGATACAAGAATTCATCTCTTATCATGCTATTCTCACTTCTTCTAAGCTAGCGAAGGAGCGAGGACACTACGAATCTTATGAAGGTTCTGAGTGGAGTTATGGTAATTTGCCTATCGACACTTATTGTCGATTGATGAACGAGAGATATCCAGAATACCTAAAGAGTGGTGGAGACAACCATTACAAACCTACTGACTTTGAGAAAATGGACTGGGACAAAGTCAGAAGCCACATAGCTGAATATGGAATGAGAAACTCAAATGTTATGGCTATCGCTCCTACTGCAACAATTTCTTATATACAAGGATGCTCTCAGTCTATTGAACCTGATTACTCAGTGCTTTTTGTTTATTCAACATTAAGCGGCGAATTCACTATGATTAATGAACACTTTGTAGAAGCCGCAAAGAAGAAGGGCATATGGGGAAAAGATTTGATTGAAGCTCTTAAAGCAGCTGACGGAGATGTAATGTCTATAAATTTAGACGAAGAAATACAAAGAGAGTTCAAGAGTGCATTTGATATAGAAGCAACAATTCTCATAGACGCTGCCGCCGAAAGGCAGAAGTGGATAGACATGGGAGAGTCTCTGAATCTGTACAACAAAGGCACAAGTTTAAAATATCTCAATGACATGTATATGCACGCTTGGGAAAAAGGTTTAAAAACAACATATTATTTAAGAAGCAAGGCAGCAACAAGACTCGAAAAATCTACTGTTGAAGCTCCTAAAGAGGAAGCACTACCTGAAGAAGATTTGAGTCAGATTAAAGCCTGCGCATTGGATGATCCAGATTGTGAGAGTTGCCAGTAATGAAAAAGACTAAAGAAATAATTTCAGATAAAGTTGCGGTGGTTAATCAGATACTTCCTCATACCAATAAATGGGCGTGGGACTTGTTTATTGATGGAGCCGCAAATAATTGGATGCCAACAGAAATCTCAATGGCTAAAGATATTGAACAATGGCGATCTGACTCACTAACTAACGACGAAAAGTTAGTAGTTAAAAGGTCTCTTGGTTTCTTTGCAGGGTCAGAGTCTTTAGTAGCTAACAACCTTTTGCTTAGCATATTCAAGTATGTGACAGATCCTGAATGTCGCCAATACATTCTTAGACAAGCGTATGAAGAAAGCCTACATAATCTAACAGTAGTTTATTGCTGTGATTCTCTTGGTTTAAAGATTGGCGAAGTTTACCAAGCTTATAACTCAATACCTAGCATAAAGTCTAAAGATGAGTTTTTGATGAACATCTGCACAGATATTAATCGTCCAGACTTCAACATCAATACGCTAGAAGGCAAGAGAGAGTTCTTAAGAAACATTATCACTTACTACATTATCTGCGAAGGTATATTTTTCTTTTCCGGTTTTGCAATGCTACTTTCTTTTAATAGACAAAACAAGCTGCCGGGAATTGGAGAACAAATTCAATACACACTTCGTGATGAAAGTCTACATATTAAATTTGGAACCAATTTGATTAATAGAATTAGAGAAGATAATCCAAAAGTTTGGACTAAAGCATTTGAAAAAGAAACTTTAGAACATATAGACAAAGCTATGGAACTTGAACTTGCCTATGCAAGAGATGTTCTTCCAAATGGCATTCTAGGATTGAACTCTGAAATGTTTATTGACTATGTTCAATTCATAGCAAATAGAAGACTAGAAAATCTAAATTTACCAAGCCCTTATGAAGATACCAAAAATCCATTTCCATGGATGAGTGAAATAATTGACTTGGAAAAATGCAAGAACTTTTTTGAAACTCGCGTAACTGAATATGCAGTAGGAAATATAGAGGACGATTTTTAATATGAAGAGTAAGCTAGTAGAGGAATACTCAGCAAAAGGCGAAATAAGCAAAGTAGTTTATCAAGATGATTCTCCAATTCATGGATTGGGATTGTTTGCTAAAGAAGATATTGCAAATAAAACTTTTATTCATGACACACATATTTGGAGCAATATGGCTAATAGCTATATAAACCTCAAACCTAATTGTATGTACAATCATAGTACCAAACCCAACTGCAAAGTCAGCAAGACAGGCAACAGGATTAGACTTGAAAGTACAACATCTATAAAAAAGGGCGATGAACTTCTCGTAAACTATAATCAAAACCCTGACATAGAATTGCCACAAGAAGATTGGATAAATTGATGGAACTTGGTTACAAACATTTTGAAACTAAACTATTGTATGACTCCGCTAAAGCTCCAACTAAAGGTCATATGAACGATGCTGGTTGGGACTTATACGCTTTTGAAACAATCTCTATACCTGCTGGATCAACCGTTCTTGTCTCTACTGGTGTTGCTATAGCCATTCCTAAAGAGCATGTCGCCTTAATCTGGGATAGGTCTTCAATGGGAGTCAAAGGCGTTCATAGACACGCAGGAGTTATAGACTCTAATTATAGAGGTGAAGTAAAAGTATGCCTGCACAACACAACAAAAGAACCGTATCATATAGATAGAGGCGATAGGATCGCACAAATGTTAATACAAAAAGCCCCAAACTTTATACAACATGTAGTTCAAGAACTAGACTCTACAAACAGGGGCGATGGAGGGTTTGGTTCAACAGGTAAGTAGTATGGCTAGAAAAAAGAATAATGAGTCAGGATATACTACTAGACGGAAGGCTTTAAAGCCTAAAACGGAAAACCAGACAGAGTACATCAAAATCATATCAGAAAATGATGTAACTTTTTGCACAGGTCCAGCAGGTACTGGTAAAACAGCAGTAGCGGTTGGTTTAGCTTGTGATTATTTATTAGACAAAAGAGTTGAAAAGATAGTTGTTACTAGACCTGTAATTGAGTCTGGTAGAGGATTAGGTTTCTTACCCGGAACTTTTGAAGAAAAAATTCATCCATATTTAGTTCCTGTGCTAGAAGAGATGCAGTATAGGCTGAATACCAATAGGGTTCAAGCATATAGAGAAGAAGGAAAAATTGAAGTTGTTCCTTTGGAGTATATGAGAGGTAGAAACTTTCACAACTGTTTTATGATATTAGATGAAGCTCAAAATGCTACGTTTGAACAATTAAAAATGTTCATAACTAGAATTGGATGGGATTCAAAAGCTGTTATTAATGGCGACATCGACCAAACAGACTTGCAGAACAAAGATCGAGGAGGACTAGAAGAATTCCTCGAACGGCTTGAAGGAGTTGATGGTGTTGGTATTGCTGAATTAACAGAAGCTGATATAATTAGGAACAAGATTATTTCTCGTATTCTGGATGCACTTTACGACTAATGCCTACTTACGACTACCTATGTAACGAATGTGGTTGTGAATTCGAGCAATCTCATGGATTCGGCAAGAAGCCAAGTCCGTGTGAAAGTTGCGGGTCTTCAGATATTAAGATTGTAATAAACCAAGTTCCAATGGCCTTCGTAAAGGGCGAAGCGAAAACTTTAGGCCAGCTTGCTGATAGAAATACCTCTAAGATGGGTAGCTATGAACTTAGCGAAAAAAGAGCGAAGCAAGAAGAAGGAAACCTGAAGAAACAGAAATCTAAGGATTGGTGGCAGAAATCTGGAAGTGCTAACTCTTCAGATATAAACAAAATGTCTACCTCTCAAAAGGCCAAGTATATCAAAGACGGAAAAAAATGAGCGAAAAAGAAATCATTATCGTCGAAGACTTAGAATACAAAGAGGTCACTTGTGCAGATTGCGAAGAGCCTTTACTAAATCTTTTGAGAAAATCTAAATCTGATAAGAAATGTAGATTGCTCGTAAACTGCCCTTACTGTAGTGGCCAAAGCTGGCTGATCGAAATGAAAGGTGACTACTTTCAAGCACCGGCTGAAGGTTTAGGTCTTGGAGCGATGGACGAAAACAATGACACTTTTATTTTGGATATGGTGAAGACTGATGCCTGATGAAGATATTTCAGAATTTGTAGACAACATAGATGTTGTTTATACTTTCTATGACAAAGATGGAACGATTGTAGAAGATAAGGTTGAAGGATCTTGCGCCTACATTGCAACAGTGAACCAAAAGGTAAGCTACTGGGTAAAAACTTTTCGCAATTCACTCTTTGATCCTCAAGGAATGGATGCAAGCAAGATAAACTCAATTCACGCTAAGTTTACCAAAACAAATAAAGAATCTTTTGACTATTACGTTAAGTATTTAACAAACAAACAACGTAATGATTTTACTTGGGCTAGCAGAGGAATGATTGATGTCTAAAAAGAAGAAGACAGGAAAACTTACTAAGGTAGAAAAATTCTACATAGAAAACAATCTCGACAAGGATATTGCGGATGTAGCTAATGACCTGAACAGAACTGAATCATCAGTTAATAAATATATTGACTCAATAGAGGAAGAAAAAGATACAGGTCATATCGCAAGTAGCAAACAAGATCCTGATGTCAGCAATCTAATGGGCTACAATGATCGTGGTTCTACAGTTATGACTCCAGCCGCTTCAGAGCGTTCAGACGATACAAGAACAACGCGCGTCAATACCGGCAAATACGAAGGCATTATTCACACGATCAAAGAAAAATGAGTGTTTTTGTAAGCAAAGAATTAGATACTTATATCAGCATTTACTCTGATTCTAATCCAATCTGGATAGCCACATTGTCAAATGATGAAGTCATTTATCAGGACGATGGCAGGCCAGACGTAGAACCAGCAAGTGCTTGGTTAAGAATGAAACAGTATTGCAAAGAAAATGATTTGCATATAACCAATATGAAGGTTAGAAATAGATCTCATATTGAAGATGCTGGTTCAAACTATGATGGCTACTTCTTCTGCAAAGGAGCAGGAGCTTTGATGTTTGGGGACTTTACTGTCCACACGTTTAATATAGGTGTATTAGAAAACGGAAAGCTTAGAGTTAGAACTTGGAGACTTCCTGAACTAATACCAGAAAGATTTGAAGAGAGAGATCCCTACGAGGCTTCTCCTGAATGTTTGATAATTAAGAAGGGTGCATTGGATGAACAAAGGTTACAAGCATCGGACGACAGGCCAATCATGTAACGCCGCTCAGTACATAGCAGAGCTATGTTGTTTAAGAGAAGCAGAAAAAGAGAATGTTGGTAGACCAGCATATGCTTTATGGAATACTGAAAAGTGGCAAAAGAAATATAAAAGCCAAGTAACAAAGGCTTATAATCTTCTCAACAAATATAGCGACAAAGCTATCATCAACGCCTTAAACTCTTATAAAGGCAAAAGAATATACTCTCTGCGTGTTAAGTTTCTTGAACCAATCATAGAGGCTGAGCAAAAAAAGATAGATAAAATAAACAGCAAAGAAATTAAAGAAATAGAATATAAAGACGCCACCTTAGAAAAACCAAGACAGCCTTTTGGTAAGAAAAGTAGACTATCAGAACTAGAGGACTTTGATAATGAGTGATGCAGCATTAAAAAATATTACGAAAAAGTATGGAAACATTCTCGTTAACGGAGCTGATGTTTTTCAAGAACTACAAGACATGCAGGTTATTCCTGTTAGTCCTTCTCTAGACTATGCTCTTGGAGGTGGTTTTCGTGAAGGAACTTGGATTCAAATGATTGGAGATCCAAAGTCTGGTAAAACCACAACCGCCTTGCAGTTCGCAGCTAACTGTCAGAAAAAAGAATATGGAGAAAGACCTATCTTCTATGTGAATGTAGAAGGAAGATTAAGTACAAAAAACTTTGAGGGAGTTCATGGTCTAGAGGCTAGTAAGATTACTGTTGTTCAGTCTGAAGGAGAAACCCTTAGCGCAGAAAAATATTTAGGCGCTGTAGAAAAGATTGTTAAATCGCATCCTAATTGTGTCGTCATCATTGATTCGATATCTAGTTTTATAGCACAGAAGGATTTAGATGAAGAAGTTAGAGGCGACTATAGGCCGGGAGTTCCTAAGATACTATCTAACTTCTGCAAGAAAATGAGCAGTGTAGTTCCTAAACAAAAAGCTATCATCATTATGATCACGCACTTTATTGCTAATACTGGCGGTATGGGCAAAAAGAAAGTTGCTGATGGAGGTGTGAAGGTTCGCTATCAAGCAGATACTATTTTAGAGATTGCTTGGATTCAGGCATGGAAAGAAAAAAATGATGGTCGTCAAATCGGCCAAGCCCTTCACTGGAAGGTGGTGACATCTGCTCTTGGTGGATTTGTAGGCTCTGAAGCTATTGGTTGGCTTCGTTACGGTATAGGTATTGATTACAAGCAAGAACTGTTCGATCAAGCAAATGACTTTGATTTAATCTCAGCGGCTGGAGCATGGTACACTTGCGACTTTTTGGTTGATGACACCAAGCCAATTAAAAAGTTGCTAGAATCCGAAGGCATCGACAAAGAAGATGAAGAAAAAATTACCAAGCTGGTCAAGTTTCAAGGACAACAAAGACTAAGAGACTTCCTTGACGCGAACGATCTCTGGCCTGCTTTGCAGAATTCATTAAAGGAAATGTTGTTTTGAAGGCCGTAGGTTTTGATGGCCGAGAAAGAAATTGGAACCTGTCAAAGTGCGTAGTTTCAGGGGATCAGACAAGACCTCGAAGTAAATTACATATTTTGGCAAGAAAACTACTTCGACAAGAGTTTCCGTATGATACAATCCTTGAGGAAGTGCCGCTTGCCGGTTCTCACAAGCCATCGAGAAGGTCTACTCTGTATGTTGACTTCCTTATACCGTCTCATTCGCTGGCGGTAGAAGTTCATGGGCGACAACATTTTGAATTCGTTGCTCACTTTCATGGAGACAGAAAAGGTTTCAGAAAGTCGAAAGCTAGAGATCGTGACAAAGAAAACTGGCTCAATAACAATAACATAGATTTGATTATATTAAGTTATTCAGGTACTGAAGATGAATGGAAACAATCTATTATCAATAGATAAGCTAGATGAATTCATGGATAAGTTAGACAATTACATGTCTGACATTATTTATGTTGAACCAAATCCAGAAATAGAAAGGGTTCTTTCACTAACTAGCTTTGAACTCAAGTCTCTAACACCAGAAGAGTGTTGCGAAAAAGCCTATGCTATATACAACTATTGCAACTTCTTGCAAAAAAAGCACAACAAAGAATTGGCTAGAGCTAGGTGGTGTGAAGAATTTATAAACTATGCAGTCTCAAAAGTTTCAAACCAGTTCGATAAGTACACTAAGTGGGAAGTCAAAGTAAACTCTGTAATAAGAGAGGACGACTTTGTGCAAAAGGTTTGGAGAGTCAAGAGAGTCATAGATGGAAGTGTGACTTCTTCTTCGGAAATAATTAGAGATATTAGAAAACAAGCAGATACGTTACTCGAACTTAGCAGAAGAAAGCAGAGTAGAGGTTAATTATGTCACCATTAGAAATGATAAAGAACGGATTACTCAACAATGATCTTAAAGAAATTGCTCAAGGTTATAATGCCCTCACGGGAGAAAGCATCTCAATCGGAGACGAAGAACCAATCGCAGAAATGCCAGAAGCACCTAGAAGTCAACCATACGCAGAAACCGAACAGCCACCAGTGCAGGTGCGGTCGTCGGACTTAGACTTCTCAGTAAAACCAAGAGAAGAACAACAAACAAAATATGGAAGAAGACAATCAATACAAATTGGGGAAAATAAGTTTGTTGATAATGGAACGGAAGCAAAGGGCGCTGAGTTTGAAACTCCCGATGTTCCTCTAACTCCTAGAAGATCTCCTGTGAAGATGGTTGAAGTTACTTGCCATAATTGTGGAAAAAAAGAAGAGATTAATCCTAGATACAAAGTAGGTACTTATCATCGTTGCAGTGAATGTTTAGGTTAAGCAGATTAAATGAAAAAAGAACTTAGTGATGTTGTTTCAGAAAGAGCCGTGCTTGCTGGCTTGATACGGCATGGAAAAAATGCTTTTATTGATATTGATGGAAAACTAAACGAAGGATCGTTTACGTTAGAAGAAAACACGATAATCTGGAGTTGTCTTGCGAAGCTATTTGATACTTCAGATACAGTTGATTTGTCTAGCCTTTATGCGGCGGCAAAATCAATAGACTTAGACTCAGTCTTCATGAAGCGTGTTCCTAAAGACTATTACAAAACCCTTCAGTCTATAAACGTAGAATTAAGCAATGTTAAGGAACATGCAAAAATTTTAGTTAAGTACGCGATAGCTAGAGAAGTAGATAGGAAAGCAACGCAAATAAAATCAAACATCAGGGATATTAATATCGCTGACAGTACACCGACTGGAATAGTTAGTGTAGCTGAGGCAGCTGTGTTCAACCTAATTGATGATTTTCATGGGCAAGCAGAAAATGAACCCACCGACATTGGAGAAGACATTGACGACTACATTCAAAGCTTAATTGATAATCCTAAAGAAATGATGGGTCTAAGTACAGGGTTTCCACGTTTCGATAAAGCTATTGGTGGAGGCTTAAGAAGGGGAAATGTTGATTTAATTGCAGCCAGAGCTAAAGCCGGTAAGAGTTTGTTTGCAGATAGTGTAGCATTGCATGTTGCTGGAAGTCTTGGAATACCAGTTTTGATGTTAGATACAGAGATGTCTAGAGAAGATCACATTCATCGACTACTAGCAAATATGTCCGATATAGAAATAAACGACATATCCACTGGTCAATTTGGAAAGTCTAGTGGTCTACAAGAGAGAATAAAACAAGGCGTAGAAAAACTAAAAGATCTTCCCTACAAATATGTCACAATAGCTGGAACAAGCTTTGATGAAACGCTTTCTATTATGAGAAGGTGGTTAAGAAGAGAGGTTGGTTATGACGAAAACGGCAACACCAATCCATGTTTAGTAATTTATGACTACCTGAAACTTACAAGCTCTGCACAAATGAACGACATGAAAGAGTTTCAAGCTCTTGGATACCAGATGCAACAACTTGTGAACTTTACTATTAAAGAAAAAGTTCCATGCTTATCGTTTGTGCAGTTAAATAGAGATGGAATTACCCGTGAGTCAGAAGATGTTATTAGTGGGTCTGACAGGTTGTCTTGGTTTTGCAGCAGCCTAACTATCTTCAAAAAGAAATCAGAAGAAGAGCTAGCAGAAGACGCTGGAGAAAGCGGAAATAGAAAATTGGTTCCACTAATAGCTCGTCATGGAGGAGGTTTAGCAGACGACTTTGATTACATTAACATGAGCCTCAATGGTGCTTTTGGAAGAATAGACGAAGGGTTCACAAAGTCAGAGTACATTCTAGCTAATAAAAAACAAAAAGAAGGATTTGAGAACGAAGTTAGCGATAGAGAGGAAGGCTTTGTAGTTGAGGAGGAAATTGATGAAGACAAGCCTTTCTAAAACAAAGCTTTCAGCGAAAGAATTAAAGAAGCTTTCAGACAAAGCCGCAAAGAGAATTTGCTTTATACTTTTTCATTTTGGTTACAGGTCGAATGATTGTGGCGATAATGTGTTCTGTCCCTGTCCAATACATGGCGGAGACAATCCAACTGGCTTCTCTATGAACACTGATGAATCTAGTACATACTTTGGAAATTGGGCGTGTTGGACTAATCATTGTCACGAAGAACATATAAACACGCCGATAGGTCTTATTAGAGCATTGATGTCAATAAAAGAAGACCGAGAGGTTAGCTTTCAAGAGGCTATTGAGTACACAATAAAGTTAACCGAAACGGATTTAGATACTTTAGCAAAAGAATCAGAAGATTTTGAGTTCGACACATGTGATTCAAAAACAGAAAGAGAACACCAAAAAAGACAAAGGAATATAGATGGTGGTGTTGCAAGAGAAAAAGTTAGGTCTTCATTGGTTATACCGCCAGAGTATTATATTAAAAGAGGATATACAGCTGAGGTATTAAATCAATTCGACGTAGGTACTTGCCCAAGAGCTAAGAATCCTTCCATGAGAGACAGAGTCATTGTTCCTGTTTATGATGATGATTTTGATTGCATGGTCGGCCATCTTGGTAGGGCGCAGCACGAAAATTATCATGGTAGGAAGTGGGTTAACTCAGAGGGTTTTTATACTGGAGTTTGGCTCTATGGCTATTGGTTATCAAAGCCATTCATAAACAAAGCTAAATCAGTTATATTAGTTGAAGGACAAGGTGATGTCTGGAGGTTGTGGGAAGCTGGGATAAAGAATGTGGTTGGCATTTTTGGTGCGAGCTTGTCTGATGCTCAAATGAGAATATTAGAAACATCTGCTGCTCTTACTATTATCCCCCTAACAGACAATGATGAAGCTGGGATCAAAGCAAAAGAGTCAATCAAGAAGAAGTGTGGTAGGATGTTTAATATAGTGGAAGTTGACCTACCAGCCAAAGATGTTGGCGAACTTTCTGTATCTGAAATAAATCAAATTATAAAACCACAAATTGAGGGTCTATACAATGACTAGAATAATTGGATTTTCTGGAGCCAAACAAAGCGGCAAAACTACTTGTTGCAAATTTCTTCATGGCTATCAAATGAGGCTGTTTGATTCAATAGAAAAGTTCTTGATGGATACGGATGGTTGCCTTATTATCAATGCCATCTATATGGACGACAAAGGAGAAGAAACTGAAGGACTAGGCATCTTAGATATTGACCGGAGAGATCCTGAATTTATTGAATATGCATCGACCAAGATATGGCCTTTCGTGCAGTCCTTTAGTTTCGCAGACCCATTGAAGGCTATTTCAATGCAGTTGTTTGGTCTAACTGAAGAACAATGTTTTGGAAGTGACGAACAAAAGAACACACCCATTAATATTAAGTGGGAAAACATGCCGCTTCATGGAAACAGATCTGGATTCATGTCGGCAAGAGAATTTTTACAATATTTTGGAACAGATGTCTGTAGAAGAATCAAAGATAGCATTTGGGTTGATAGTTGTATAAAGAGGATACTGCAAAGCGGAACAGAACTGGCTATTGTTCCAGATGTTAGGTTTCCTAATGAAGTGAAAGCAATACAAGAAGCTGGAGGTAAAGTAATAAGACTTGATAGAAAACCTCACGAAGACGAGCATCCTAGCGAAATCGCTTTGGATACCTACAAAGGCTTTGACTATTATGTCAAAAATCACGACATGACAATCGACGAAACCAACATGAAACTGCTAGATATCCTAAAGGAGTGGGGATGGCTACAAACAAAAAGTTTATAAGTGTTCCATGGGATGACAGGATGGTCACCCGTGCAAGAAAAAAAGCTAATCAACTTGGAAAGATAAACAATTCTATTCTAAAGGGTGGCGGCAATGCCGCTGGCTATCTAGGAGAGGAAGCTGTAGCTGCTTATATAAAAGCTGAAATAATTAGCTGTAATGATGGAAATGATAAATATGATTATGACATATGGTCTAATGATGAACGCAGAATAGAAATAAAAACTAAAAGAAGAACAGTTGAACCAAGAGACTACTATGATGTGTCAGTTGCTAAAACGAGTGCGCATCAAAGACCTGATCTCTACATTTTTGTAAGTATAGAATTTGAAGATATGAAGATGGTCAAAGGTAAGCGTGCTTACTATGGCATCAAAAACATTTGGATAGTAGGGCAGGCAGAGCCTGAAGATTATTTTTCTAGAGCCAAAATTTGGAGAGCTGGAGACATTGATAAACGAAATGGTTTCAAAACACATGTAGATATGTACAACCTGCCCATATCGGAAATAGATGAGTTAGATGATAGTTTGCTACCACAGGAGCAGTAGTCTTGGAACGCTAGAGTTTTGCCAGCAAAAATATTTTTTGCAGTACAACCTATCCTTTAAAGACAAGACCAACAAAAAAGCCTTAATGGGTACTATTACCCATAAGGTCATGCAGACCCTTGGAGACAAGAAGGTTGCTATAAACAAAGGTCTAGACATTGTAGAGGATGAAGAAACAGGAAAAAACTTGACGCTAGAAGAATGTGATGACCTAAAGCTCTTAAACGACATTGCTTTTGATTATTACAGTAGCGCTTTTCCAGAGGTCGATATAACAGAAGCAGACAGAAGGAAATGTCTTAAATGGGCAGAAAAGGCAGTAGCCTACAGAGACGGGATGCTAGACCCAAGAAACCAAAACGTATTTGCTACTGAGCTATTTTTTGATATTGAAATTAAGCAACCATGGGCTAAATACAAATATGAATTTGAAGGAGAGACAATAGAAGGATACTTATCAATCAAAGGAACTGTTGACCTCATTCTAGAACATGGCGATGGTTACTACGAAATATTAGATTACAAGACCGGAAAGAGAATAAATTGGGCGACAGGAGAAGAGAAGACCCACGAAAAATTGCAGAAGGACACGCAATTGCTTCTGTATTATTACGCCTTGAAAAACATGTATCCAGACAAAGAATTTTCAGTCAGCATCTACTACATTAATGATGGCGGATTGTTCTCAATGGTATTTGATGAAGAGGATTATAAAAAAGCAGAACAAATACTCAGAAAGAAGTTTGAACAAATAAGAGATATAGAACAACCAAAACTTCTATCTAATGAAAATAAGCATTGGAAATGTCAGAAGTTATGTAAGTTCAGCCAGCCCTATAAAGAAGGTGCTGAAAAAAGTGTTTGCCAATACATCAGAGACCAGATAAAGGGTCGAGGTATTGTCGAAGTTGTTGAAAAGTTTGGAAAAATTGACAAGATCGCCACTTACGGAGATGGCGGCGGAAGATTAGCAGAAGATAATAAAAAATGAGTTGGACTCCATTACACCTACACACCCACTATAGTTTACTAGATGGCCTTTCTAAGCCCTCACAGGTCGCCTCACGCTGTTCAAAGCTTGGCTATACCTCCTGTGCCATAACTGATCACGGCACGATATCTGGAGCTGTGGCCTTCACACAGGCAATGAAGAAAGAGAACATCAAACCAATACTTGGGTGCGAGTTCTACCTAAGCCAGCAAGATTGCACAATTAAAAACGAGGGAAATAGGAAGCTCAGTCATCTTTGCGTGTTAGCTAAAAACAAGCAGGGTTGGGACAATCTAATCCAAGCAGTATCAAAAAGTAATAATGAAGAAAATTACTACTACAAGCCTAGATTAGACCTCTCTACTCTAGGTCAGTTTTCTGATAACTTGATCGCTTTCTCTGGTCATCTGGGTAGCGATTTAGCTAATGCGATATTTGTTGATATTAAATCTGCATACAATGCTGTAACAATTGACGAAGTCAAAAGATACACCCATCCTGAATGGGATAAACAGGTTCTTGAAGTAGCAAACAAATACAGAGACATATTTGGCAAAGATAACTTCTTCATAGAAATCCAAACTATTGACCAAGAAAATTCTCCTGCTTCAAATTTAGTAGCTCAAGGTTTGAGATACATCGCTAAGAAGTATGGATTCAGGACAGTCGCTACTGCTGACTCTCATTATCCAGAAAAGCAAGATGCTAATGATCAACTCTTATTGCTGTGTTCTTCTTTGAAAACGACACTTCCAAAGATAAGGAAGAAGCTGAAAGAAACTGGGGATGCTGCTTTTACTGGGTTTATGAGATCAAACAATTTTCATATACCCTCACTGGAAGAAATACAGGCTGTTAACACCCCTCAAGAAATCGCAACAGCAATGGAGATTGCTGATATGTGTGAGGAGTATGACATTTTAGGCAAGCCAATGCTTCCTAAATTCAAATGCCCCAAAGAACAAACAGAAGAGCAATATCTCAGAGACCTATGTCGTGATGGATGGAAAAATGTATTAATGCCAACAGGCAAAGTTAATACCCAATCTGCAAAAGATTTATACACAGAAAGAATTAAGGCAGAGCTTGATGTTATTAGTGACGCCAATCTTTCTGGTTATTTTCTAATTGTTAGAGACATTGTTAATAGTGTGCATCAAAGAAATCATATTCCGGGTCCCGGAAGAGGTTCTGCTGCTGGGTGTTTAGTGTCATATTTAGTTGGTATAACTCAAGTAGATCCAATTGAATATGGTTTAATTTTTGAAAGATTTTACAATGCTGGAAGAAATACTGCTGATAGAGTCTCCTTGCCTGATATTGATATTGATGTACCAGCTACTAAACGGGATGAAACCATCGACTACATCCGACAAAAATATGGAAACGAAAGAGTTGGTCAAATGGTAACTTTTGGTAGGCTGCAAGGACGAAGCGCATTAAAAGAAGTCCTGCGTATGAATGAAGCTTGCGGTTTTGAAGAAATGAACAATATAACCAAAAGCCTACCTCATGAACATGAAGTATCCGATCAATTAGCTGAAATGGAGGAGTCTTCTGTTATAAAATGGACTCTAATGAATCAACCTGAATCTTTGCGAGGTTATTGCCGACTAAATGACGATGGTGAACTTGAAGGAGACTACGCAAAAGTATTTCAACAAGCCATGAGAATTGAGGGAACTTTCAAATCTCAAGGAAAACATGCTGCTGGCGTAGTCATATCTTCGCACAACTTAGATCAAGTATGCCCTATGGTCAGAGATAAAAAAGGATCAGAAAAAATTGCTGGTCTTGAAATGAATGATTTAGAAGCTATGGGTCATGTAAAATTCGATATATTGGGAATCTCATTGATGGATAAAATTATGGGTGTGAGAAACCAACTAGAGAAAGCAGATGCATAAAAAAAGCCACAGAGAATCCATAAAAGAAAAGATAACAAACGGAAGGTACGTTGAGTATAGAGGTTTATCTATTTGCAAGATAAATGATTTTTACCCTCTTGCTAACGGGAAAACAAAATACCAAGTTCACTCATATTACTTTAGTGAGCTGTATGAAAATATTGATGAAGCGCTAGATAGATTTTTTGAGATAAGAAGGAAAATTAGATGAACTATAGAGACATAATTGTCTTTGACTTTGAAACTGGATCGAGGAATCCAGATAGAACTCAACCAGTACAAATTGCCGCAGTTGCCATACATGGGCGTAAACTAACGATTCAACCTGATGGTTATTTTAATAGCTTGATGCGTCCAATATTCGACGATGAAGAAGCTTTAGAGCTTGGGTTAGACCCAATAGAAGACGAAGCTCTTGCCGTAAACGGTAAAACAAGAGAAGAGCTAGCAAAGGCTCCATCCGCTAAAACGGTGTGGAAGAAGTTCACTAATTTTGTGAACAAATACAACTTCAAAAAAACACCTTATTACGCCCCAATAGCCGCCGGATATAACATTGTCGGCTTTGACATGCCCATAGTTCAAAGATTATGCGACATGTATGGGCCAATAGACAAGAAAACAGGAAAACAAACTCTGTTTAATAAAATCCACAGAATTGACGTAATGGATAATGTTTGGATGTGGATGGAAAACAATGCTGATGTAAAATCCCTGAGCATGGACTCTATGAGGGACTTATTTGGAATCAGTAAAGAGAACGCTCATGATGCGTTACAAGACGTTAAAGATACCGCTAATCTTATGATTGGATTTATGAAACTACATCGCCGTGTTGCACCTAAAGTCAAATTTGAAAAGGCGTTTGCAGATGGAAACATCCATATATAAAGAAGAAGTTTGGAAGCAATTAAATGCTATTTCAAAAAAGTCTTGGAGAATAGCTTTAAAGCAGTTATTTTCAGACCCAATAAACAGGTCTCAAGTTGACGCTTTGAGAAAAGAAAATAATCTAACAGCAGCTTACGAGTTTGGTGTTTACTCTGGAAAGAGTATAGTAGAAATTGCAAACAATATAGTAGATATTGAAGTTATTTATGGCTTTGACTCTTTTGAAGGTTTGCCAGACAACACTGACAAAGAAAGAAAAGACTCCATAGCAAAATCAGATTTTTACCAATGGAAATCTGGAGATTTCGATGCTTCCAGTCTTTATGAAACCAAAGATGTTAAATCTTTCTTAAGTGAAATTTTTGTAGAAAATCTAAATACGCCAGTGCATTTGATAGAGGGTTGGTTTAGCGAAACTCTCAACAAAGAAACTATAAGAAAATATGACTTGAAGCCAGCGTCTTATATTGACATTGATGTTGATACTTATTCTTCTTGTTGCGAAGTGTTGGACTTTGTTTTCACTAATCAAATTGCCGTCTCTGGAACAGTTATTGGATTTGACGATTGGGGTGGAACTGTCAACTGGAAAACTTTTGGAGATGGTGTTTCCAAATCTTTCGTAGATTCTCTAAAAAAACATGGAGTTGAAGCGGATTTTGTAGTTCAGGTAGGAGCTTTTTATCCTCATGTACATAGGCTATATTTGGTAAGGTAATTGTCTTATGAATACTTTTGATCCACTTAAAGTTAACTTTGATGATGAGGCAACTTGGGACTTAATTTGTTCTGGACATACTAAGGGAGTCTTTCAGCTTGAAAGTAACCTCGGTAAGTCTTGGGCTAAGCGAGTTAAGCCTAGAAATGTTGAAGAACTTGCTGCATTAATTTCTATTATTAGGCCGGGTACATTAAAAGCCATTCAAGATGGCAAGTCAATGACTCAGAGGTTTGTTGACAGAAAAAATCTGACCGAAGAAATAATTTACATCCATGACTCCCTTGAGCCAATTCTCAAGAACACTCAAGGAGTTCTTGTATACCAAGAGCAGTCTATGCAGATAGCGCAGCAGCTAGCTGGATTTGACCTTCAAGAAGCCGACAATCTAAGAAAGGCGATTGGTAAGAAAAAAGCCGACTTAATGGCTGAAATCAAAAAGCAGTTCTTATCAGGAGCAAAAAGGAAAGGCATAGTAGATGCGACGACAGCGGAAGAAATATTCAGTTGGATTGAAAAATCCAGCCGTTATGCTTTTAACAAGTCTCATGCAGTCTCTTATGCAATTTGCGCTTATTGGAGTGCTTACGCTAAAGCACATTATCCACTTGAGTTTTACTGCAACTATCTTGTGCATTCGTCGAGCAAGATAGATCCTCAGCTTGAAGTAAAACAGTTAGTAAATGATGCAAAAAACAATGAGATATACATCAACCCTCCATCTATAAAAGCAATGAATGCAAAAACTGACATAATCGACAAGGAGATCTATTTCGGTTTATTAGATGTAAAGACTGTTGGTGAAAGACAGGTGGATAAGTTCAAGCAAATTATAGAAGACAATGAAATTCGTATCAATAAAGACTTCAAAGATTGGTCTTGGTATGAATTTCTGGTTCTTGCTTCACCTAGCTTAAGTTCTAGGATGCTTGTTGCAGTGATATCCGTTGGGTTTTTTAGTCATCTTCCAGAATCCAGATCTAGGATGATTGATGAGTTAGATACTTGGAATGAACTCACCAAGAAAGAAAAGGAATGGGCGATTGATAACTTTCATAGATTTGATGACATAATAAGTTTGTTGATAGCTTTATCCCCAACCAAAAAAGAGGGCGGCGGAACCTTCAATTCAAAAAGGTCAATCAAAATAAAAGACTTAGTTATTCAATGCAAAACTCCTTCTTATTCTTTGAACGATGATCCAGAATGGGTGATCAGAACAGAAGAGCATTATTTAGGAGTCGCTCTTACTTACTCCAGAGTCGAAGCTTATGATACTAGGCTCGCCAACACAACGATAAAAGAGTTTGTTGATGGAAAGCGTGGAGATGTTAAAATAGCGGTAACGATATCCGAAGTCAAAAAGTGGGTTACCAAGAAAGGAAAAATGCAAGGGTCTGAGATGGCTTTCCTTTGCGTTGAAGATATGACTGGAACTCTTGATACGGTCACTGTCTTTTCTGAAAAGTGGAAGGAATACAAGAACGTACTCTATCCCGGAAATAATGTCATCATTTCTGGCCAAAGTAGTAAAACAACCAGAAGACAAATAGACGATGGGCTTGTTGTCCAAGACATTATAGAGCTTAATTGACAAGAAACACTCTGACATATAACATTTATATAAACATTAAAATATACGAGGAATAGATGAATACCATTTCTAATTACTGTCGTTTTATCGGGAAAATGGTCAATAATCCGAAACTAGTTGAGTTTGATGCCACTAGTTTATGCACATTTACTCTAGCGATAAACGAATATCGCAGAGAAAAGAATGGGGAAAAGAAAAAAACTGTTAATTATTTTGACTTCGAGGCTTGGGATAGCGGTGGACTTGCTATCAATAAGCATTGCGAAAAGGGTGATATAATCGACCTAGTCGCTTCAGCAAGAAACAATTCTTGGACTGACAAGAACGGAGAAAAAAGATACGCAACAAAGTTTAGGGTAAAAGAATTTAAGTTATTCAACACAACTAGGAATAAAGAACCTTCAGGTGTCGAACAATAAAAAAGCAATAGACGCCAAAGAGCTTGAGGAAAGACTTATCCAAGACAATTATGGATTAGTTATTTCGCAGGCTCTTCGTTTTTTTGAAGACCCCAACTTTGATGACTATGTTCAAGCCGGTTTAATGGGTTTGCTAAAAGCAATTAGGAAGTATGATAACAGTAAATCTCAATTTGTGAAATACGCTTCTGTTTGCATAAAAAACTCCATATCCAGATTGCAGAAAAAAATAGAGAATCATGGAT
>JACLAC010002023.1_pt1 | contig 56105 bp, 49 predicted proteins | sample 8027881 | NCBI WGS metagenome assembly JACLAC01 (sample SAMN15725517, study PRJNA655200) | protist metagenome | isolation source: fluorescence activated cell sorting (FACS) single amplified genomes of... | place: Spain: Blaines Bay Microbial Observatory, Mediterranean Sea | collected 2016-01-19 | reverse complement strand
GATAATTTTTGAGCAATCTCTGATGGTATTTTTCCTTCATAATTTTCTTTCTGCGGATTTGCTCCCCACCTCATCAATTCGTCTATAACTAACTCCTGACCTTTTTGAGATGCGTAGTGCAGGGCAGTATTTCCCAAAAAGTCTGTTTCATCAATTTTTGATAGTTTTTTTTCTAACAACCATCGAACTGTAGATTCTTTTCCTTCTGCTGAGGCAAATTGAAGAGCAGTTGTTCCGTTGAGCAGTTCAACAGTATCAGAATCTGCACTGGCTTCTAACAAAACTTCGAGCACATTGATGTGACCGCGTTTAGCAGCTAAAAGCCATGGTGTACCACCATCACCGTGTGCATCAAGAACATTAATATTGAGATCGACTGTTTTCGTTTCCAAAAAAGTTCTAATCACACCCGCATGACCATTTTCAGCAGCCCTATGAAAAGCAGTCAACCCGAATTGATCTGTCTTCATTGGGCTTAAATTCGCATCAAGTAATCTTTTGACTATACCTGCTTGCCCTTGTAATGCAGCTAGATGGAGAACATTCTGTCCCATGAAATTTGAATGCTCTAATTTGGCCCCAGCAATTATTAATTGGTCTACAATCTCTTCATTTCCATTGAGAGCAGCAGTCAATAAAGATGTATTTCCAAAAGGATCTTGCCTTTCAAGATCTAATGGATACTTCAACAGAATCGATGTAAGACTAGGCTGACGGCTTCTAATAGCCAAAATTAAAGGAGTCAGTCCTTGCGCATTTGCCAGGTTTGGATCAGCACCGAACTCAAGCAGTCGGAATAAAGTTTCTTGGTGTTCACCTAAAACTGCCAAAAGTAGCGGTGTATTCCCCTCATCATCTGTCCCATTTAGATTGGCTCCATACTGTTGAAACAAAGGTAATAATTCAACCTCACCAATTGAAGCTGCGTATCTGAGACCTGCACTAGCTGAGCTTCCTAGGAGTAAAAGATTTTCTAGAACATTCTTTTGCCGATATAGAATTGCTTGTTCCATAACAGTTCGGCCTGATTCATCTTTTATAGACGCTGATGCACCCCACTTTATCAGTGTTCTCACGATACTCCCATGGCCCTCAATCGCAGCTAATTGAAGGGGAGTTCTTTGCTGATGATCTGTTGAGTCAACATCATCAATGAAAGGTAATAAGAGATTAATGATCTCTGAATTACCATGAAATGAAGCCCAGTGAAGTGCGTTCCAACCTTCTTTATCTTGCTGAAAAATCAAATTTGAATCTTCATCTATAATTTTCTTTACTGTTTTTACTGAGCTTTTTGAGATTGCTAAAGAAAGTGCGTTCCAACCTTGCAAGCTTTGGTGATGAAGATTAGCACCATAACTGATTAGACTAGACAACATTTCTAAATCACCTCTGCCTGCTGCAAACATTAGTGGAGAAAATCCTTTAACATCAGAAACATTCACGTCGACATTTTCTTTGAGGAGAACTGAAAGCCGTTCATTTAAACCAAATTCTGCTGCAAAAATGACGTTTTGAGCTTGCGGTCCAGGCTGTGAAGCAAGATAGTCGGCAATTTCGTTGTATCTCCCAGAAACAGCCATAATCCATGCTGTTTGTCCGTTTAAATTCTTGGTATGTGGGGCTATATTTTGTTGAACCAGTTCTTGAACTAGGTCTAATTCACCCTGAAATGCAGCTTTTCTTAATGCTTTCTCTCTAGCTGCAGTTGCCAATGGTGTATCTGGAGGCTGCTTTAAAAGAAGTTTTAGTATTTGCAAGTTACCTGAAATTACGGCCAACTCCAAAGGCGTTAATCCTGTCTTATCTTCTAGATAAGCAATTGCTCCACTATTCAGGAGAAGTTCAACGGATTCTGTTTCTTGTGAAATAACGGCCAGATGAAGCGGAGTTACTTCAAGTCTGCACCCCTGATTGACGTTTAATCCTGAAGAGATTAAGAATTTGATCGTTTCCAAATGGCCTTCAATCGTAGCCAAGTGTAGTGCGTTTCTTAAATGTATCTTGTCTGTATGTTCAATCTGAATAGCTGACTTCTGGATTAGAAATTCTAATATTTTATCATGTCCACCGCTTGCGGCATACATCCATGCATTGTATCCAGAGGCAGATTCTACTAGTGGATCTGCACCTGAACTAATTAAGAATTCCACATTTTCTTTTCTACCAGTTGCCGCAGCTACCATCAGTGGTGATTTTCCAGAAAGGTTTATTACCTCTGGGTTTGCACCATATTGAAGGAGCAACTCTAAACTCTCTACTCCATCTTTTGCTGCTGCCAAGTGAATGGGATTATTTAAATTTACATCCCCTTGATTAGTTGGCGCACCTGCTTCCAACAGTTTTTTAAGATGCTTTGTGAAGATTCCCTTACGTTCAAGTACATGGTGGAGAACTGTTTTGCCTAATTCATCTTGAATTGAGAGATCGGGTTCTCTTTCAATGATTATTTCAAGTTGCTCAAGGCTACCCACTTTTGCAGTCAACATGGCCACTGTCATTCCGCCAAAGGGACCTGAACCTCTCAAATCTCTCCAGTCTTCACTTGTGCTGACCAATTCCCTCAAAGCACTAGAATTTTGTCGTAATACGACTAACCAATTCTGCCAATCAATATGAATTCCTGAGAGAATTTTATTATGATTAGATTTTACTGTCTCAGCATGAAGAATTGAGCGTGGATTTGCCCACAAACAAATAATTAAAATGAAACTGAGAAGAAGTTTTTGGAAAGTCAATTATCCACTCAGGAGATTTCAGTTGCGAGGTGGGGATGTGTTTGTTGGTGAATGTATATGATGACTAATATTCAGTAGAATTCCAGTGCAGGTCATTGCCATTATTAAGGCCGATCCCCCAGCACTGATGAAGGGTAGTGGCATACCTTTCGTGGGAAGCATTCCTGAAACAACAAATAAGTTGATTATCACTTGTAGACTCAAGACTGAAGTGCAACCCAGGGCGAGATATTTACCAAACTCATCGTGCGCATGCCAAGCGATCCAAAATCCCCTCCAGATGAAAACACCAAATAGTGCTACCAACGCACAGACCCAAAAAAAGCCTAATTCTTCAGATAAAATTGCAAAAATAAAATCAGTATGTGCGTCAGGAAGGAAGAATAATTTTTGTCTGCTTTCTCCAAGTCCACGACCAAACCACCCGCCAGTCCCAATCGCTATAAATGACTGTATGATCTGAAAACCTGAATCTAGAGGGTCTTCCCAAGGATCCAGAAAAGCGAGAATTCTTCTCATCCGATAGGCCTGTGTCATTACGAGAGCCACACCTAATGATGCAACTACACTGACGCAAGCAATCAAGTGCCAAATCCTACACCCTCCAACGAAAAGCATCATCAGCACTGTCGTTGCAAGCAATACCACTGTGCCAAAATCTGGTTGTAGCAGAATCAACAGCATGTAGAAACCACTCACAAGTATACATGGGCCAATACCACGATTAAAAGACTGGATCAATGGTCGTTTCCGCTCCAGATATGAAGCAAGGTACACAATTAGTACGACTTTCATCAGTTCTGCTGGCTGAAATCCAAACCCAGCTATTCGTAACCATCTCCTGCCCCCTTTGACTTCATGCCCGATTCCTGGGATCAATACCATCACCAGCATTGCTAACATGATTAGCATCATCAATGGGAGCCAATCTCTCCATCTTTGGTAAGGAGTCAGGGTTGCTAATGTAATAACTCCAAATCCCAAAATGACATGAATCAGATGTCTTTGAAGATAATAGTAACTGTTGTCATATCGTAATCCTGCGTAAACCGCACTTGTGCTGTAGATCATGATTGTGCCCCAAGCTAACAGAAACAGGAGTGCGCAAATCAAAATGGTGTCAAAGTGAAACCTGCCAGCACGTTGCCACAAACTGGTAGGTTGAATCCCTGAGGAGAACGTAATCATTATTTTTACTACCCCTTACCCCAAGTTTTTCCAAAGTACCACATGGCCAAGGCCTTGCTTTATTATAGATCTGAATTTGCTTGACACAGTGGATTTGATCAAAAGTTTAAGATTACTAAATTTTTCATAAATACCTAAGTGTTCCTTGGAACGACAACCATGAAAATCAAAAAAAGTTCAATCTTAAGTGTGCTCCGTTCAGGAGGCTCTTGGATGTCTCCGAGAGCGATCAGAGAGCAATTGAAGGTCAGCAAAGATCAAGGTCCCAAGGTAAAATCAATTCTCAGGAAACTAGTGTTCAAAAAGTTAATTCTGCAAAAGGGGAACCTTTTTGCTCACAGCGACCTGCGGACAGGACATCAACATAAAAAGAAAAAATCCTTTGAAAATCCAAGGCTTAGGCGTTCTAAAAAGGCATCAATCAGAGAAGCCAACATCCTTGAGGGCAGATTCATCGCTACAAGTAAAGGGTTTGGTTTTGTCAATATTGGCAAGGGCAAGAGTGATGTTTTCATACCGCAGGGGGACCAGAACGGGGCTATGGATGGTGACTTAGTTGAGGTTCGAGCCTTTACAAAACCTGGTAATGATCGCTCTCGAGGATACATTCAGAAAATCCTTCAACGATCAACCAGCAAAATGCTGGCAAGATTAGTTCGTGGGCGGCGTACTACCCTGGCGATACCAATTAATCAAAGAAATGGTGTCCCTCCATTAGTAATACTTAAGGAAGATGACCAATCAACCGTCGAGTCAGGAACTTTAGTTGAAGTAGAGTTGCTCTCTCAACATGGAGATGACAATGAACTTTATGCCAAGGTCCTCCAACCTGTAAGCAAAGAAATTCGTGAAAATTTGGGATTTAACCTCATCATAACAGAAAATCAGATTCGATCCGAATTTCCTGTCGAGGCACAGGAAGAAGCTGAAGCTTTCTCGAGTCGAGTTGTTTATGATGCCTCCACTTCTAGAGTGGATCAAAGAAATTTGGGGTTTGTCACTATCGATGGCAAAACAGCTCGTGACTTTGACGACGCTGTTTTTGCTAAATCAAACGGGGATGGATCTTGGCAGGTGTATGTAGCAATTGCAGACGTTGCTCATTACGTTCGGCCAGGCAGCGCTATTGATCAAGAAGCATATCTCAGGGGAACGAGTGTTTATTTCCCAACTCATGCGATTCCGATGCTTCCAGAAAATCTTTCTAGTAACCTGTGCAGTCTAAAGCCTTATGTCAACCGGTTTACCTTAACCTGTGAAATGCTCATCGATTCCACAGGTCAGGCACAAAGTTACCGAATTTACGAAAGCGTGATTCGAAGTCGAGCTCGTTTAGTCTATGATGATGTGGCTGAGTTTCTTGATACTGGTCAAACTAGAACAATCAGAAACAAAGAAATTCTCGACAACCTGATCGTCATGAATGAGGTTACAAAGGTTCTTCAGGAAAAGAGAACCAAAAGGGGGGCAATTAATTTTAATTTCGCCGAGCAACAGATTGAACTGGATGATCAAAACCTGATGGTGGGTGTTTCCAAAAAATTCCAGTCATCATCTATGAAACTGATTGAACAGTTTATGCTGGAGGCTAATGAAACCGTAGCAAAACACTGCACTGGAAATCGGCTACCAGCATTGTACAGAGTGCATGGCTCACCTGATCTATCGAAACTAGAAAGACTGAAGAAGGTCTTCCAACGTTTCGATATTCCAGTTTCCCCAAATTCCCTTAGCGATTCAGGACAATTCAACAAGGTATTAGAGTCGATTGAAAATCTGACAAATAAAAACCAACTCCAAATTATATTGTTGAGGAGTATGGCACTAGCCACCTATGAGACTGATAATCAGGGACACTTTGGGTTAGGAGCGAAATATTACTCTCACTTCACTTCACCGATCCGACGATATCCAGATCTCGTTACACACAGAGCTCTTAAACACGAACTACACGCAAACCTGGGTATCAGGCCATCTCCAAATTCAAATCCATCCATGCTAATGGCCGAGTATCTCTCCGAGCAGGAGAGGAGAGCTGAGAAAGCTGAATCAGAGAGCATAAATTTAATGAAGGTCAACTTCATGGAAAAATTCATTGGCCAAACTATGGAGGGGCAAATTGTCTCTACAGAAAATAATGGATTTCGAGTTGAACTACTTCCCTACGAGATTGATTGGTTCATACCCATCGACGCACTTAAAGATGACAACTACATTTTTGATGAAATTAATTTAGTTTTACAGGGCCGCAGAACAAAAAGAATACTTGAAGCAGAAGATAAAGTAGAACTTAGGTTAACCAGAGCTGACACTCTCCATCGCCTGATGGAATTTGATATTTTGGGTTATTCACCAAAACCACCTTCTTCTCAGAATTGAAAATATGGACAGGCGCACCTACGTCCTTTCAACACATCCTGGATGTATAGAAGCAAACTATGTTGAAAGGCGTGGATCCGAGATAAATTTGTTGACTAGGCTTGATAGCCAGTTTTTTTTTCTTAAAGGAAGTGGCAGTGACGCTGAGACCACAATCCTTGAGAAGTTTGACAAAAACGTAAATGAATACATAGATTCTCATCCATTCAAGGATAACAGGGTTTTATTTGTACTTCCTTCTGAAGAAATCACATTTCGAACCCTAATCTTTCCTTTTCAAGATATTAGAAAAATCAAACAAGTTCTCCCTTTTGAGCTTGGAAATGAGATCTTAGGTCACCTTGAAGATTATCATTACACTTATCAAGTAAAACTAGTTTGTAACGGCCAAGCAAAAGCGCTTGTTCAGTTAGTTGCAAAAGATAAAAGAGATTTTCTGGTTGATTTCTGTGCGAAGAAAAATTGGGAACTACAGGGCATTTTAAGTTCTGCAAGTCTGCTTGCTGGGTTACTCCCACATGATTGGAAGGTTGGCAATTGTTTCCAGGTTTACGTTGGAGTTGATGAGTGCTTTGTTTCAGTACTTTATAAGGGTGATCCATTTACAGTAAAGTCTTTCCCCAATCGTATTTTTGAAGTTGTCGAAAACCATTACCGCCAAAGTGAGGAACAAAATTCCATCGAATTAAGAGAGAGGCTTGATGATAATACAGAAAATTTGAGGCCGATTAAAAATGAATTAGTATGGTTGTGTTCACAAATAAATTTATTCCTAAAAAGCAACGTTGAGGATTACTCGAACGTTTCTATTTCTTTCCATGGTGTGTTTGCAAGTTTGTTTAATTGGCAGAATCAGAGAGTCTCACTAAAAACTAACTATGTTGATCAACAAATTTCACAAGAAGATGACTCACAGTCATCACTGAACCAGTTTCAGACCAGTGCAACGGCTGAAACAAAAGTAATTAACGGCGATCAATCATTAGAAATGATTGATAGTAAAATTAGAATAAGGGGAACTGACGAAAATTCCGATCGGAACCCTTGGGGCATATTAGGTGACATGCCAAAGCGCTTCCCTAATTTTATTGATCGGCATCCATTATCTCACTTTTCACAAGGCACGCCTGCCCAAAGGTTTGTCAAACAAAATAGGCTTGGACTTGCTGCAGTCATCTCACTTTCAATCATTTTTATTGGGTCACTCGGAGGAAATTCCTATCTTCAAATCAAAACAAAGCAGCAACTCATCACCAATTCAGACCTTCAGTTGCAACAACAGATGTCTCAAATACTACCCAATTCCAATCTACAAGCTGACCAGGCAATCAGTCATTTAAAAAATCTAATAACACAACGGATGCAGTTACTTCAGTTAAGTGAAAATTTTGCAGATCGAAATTATATTAACTTAAAATTTTTAGAGCGCCTTACTAATTTAATGGAACCAGACACTAAGTTGTCTTTAGAACGAATAGAATTCTCCTCAGATCGTTTCTCGATGAATGGTGCGATTGATAGTTACGAGAATTTACAAAAATTGAAGAGCAAACTGCAAATCTTCCCTGAATTTAAAGAAAAAAGAATTATTGAAAGCAACCGAAAAAGTCAGGAGGACATACTTTATCGAATTACGGTCGATCTCTAAAGCCAATTATTTTGGTTCTTAATTAAATAACTACTAAAGAGGATGGTCGTAAAGATTATCTTAATTGCAACTAGAAGAGATGAATTATGTTTGAAGTAAGTTTAGAAAGTGAATTCATTAACAATCTTTCACAAGAAAGTAGGAGTTGGTTAGCAAAGGCAATAGGCGTTGTCATTTTAGGTGATGGCCAAGTGGACAATGAGGAGCTAATTTCACTTAAGGCTGCTATCAGCTTTCTTGAGGATGAGAGTGAAATCGTGGAACTAGTGACGGCAGTAAAATCAAGATCTAAGCTTGAACTAGGGCGTCTGGATGAAAAAATGAATAAAGCTGCCACAATTTATTTTTACTTAGCAACAGTGATCACGATTAACGGTAAGGTAACGCGTGATGAAGCGGATTTGTTTAAAAGTATTGCCGGTAAATTGGGGTTGCCCCCTGAGTATGCTAGGTCAGTTCTCCAATGGGCTTCAGACGTAATGAAACTCAATAAACAGCGCAATCAGCTTATCAAGGCAGCTAAGGAACTTCGCCCACAGTATTACTGATGACTTTTATGACAGGATCTGAAGAGGGGAGGGATTTGAGAAGGCAATTTTAAGTGAGAAATAGCTTTTCCGCAGACATCTTACCGGTCAGACCGTTTTTGATTTTCCTGGCACATGAAACTTTCAACTTTTTTTTAGGGAGGAGTTGAAAACCAAGATTGGCCTGCGGCTAGCTATTTTTAAGTCGAATTAATATCAAACTCTTCTTTAAGTGCTAAACTTGTAAATAGATTAGCACGCTCAATTTTGCTTTTACAAGATATTTGTGCAGTTGCACAATATTTTGCTGTGTTCAAAACTTATTTTTATGTCTATGCCTCATCGTGAATTGAATGGCAAGACATCATCTATGTTTTCGTAATCACTCCATTGTTCCCCACCGACAACTGATCTTGTTTGGACCAACTGTGGAGGTAAAATCTCAATCTGTCGACCCTTTGCTAAAAACTGGTTGATTGCGTCTTGTACTTCCTGCCTTTGAGATTCTTTGCGCTGTTGCTCTTCTATTAGGTTGTCTTCGAATTCTATTCTTTCATGAACACTTTTAGGCATGCCTTCTCTTTCATTCTGGGGAAAAGATTTGTTGCTGAATCAATATTGAAATAGCAATTGACTATTAATACACCAAAATTTGCAAGGGGACTGCCACATATTTTACTTAAATATATTACATAATTTCAGTGATGTATCTCGAATCTAAGAAAATGGCAATAAATAAAATGATGATTTTATCATTTTATGAGAGTTATAGACTGGAGCTTAAATATTGCTTAACAAAATAAAAATTTTACTGACTTACAATTACGTTGTTCCAAAAAATTCTAGCTGCCTCAACAAATTCATTGTCTTCTAACTTTTCAAAAATTTCTTTTTGGGATGCATTTGGGATTTCTTGGAATAATTGAGGTAGGAACGGCGTCTGCTGAGTAAATGAAGCTTGGAAACTATAAAACTCCTTCAGGACAGTATCAGCGTCTATTTGGAGCAGAGGCTTTGCACAACGAAAAAACTCTGCCAACAAGAGTTCTGTCTCTGGTGTCAAGGATTCCCTCCTCTTCAGTTCCCTGACAAGAAATGGATGTTCTTTCAAGCCGAGTATAATCCAAGAAGACCAGCCTTGGGGATGCTGCTGAGTTAGTAATTCCTGCCAATGACAATAAGTTCTGTAAAGAGATTTTTCTGAACGGAGCTGAGACTGATACCAAGTCTGATAGTCGGCTTGAAGCTTTTGAATCTGGCCATTGCTAACATGATCCCAAGCCACTAAATATCTTTGTTCCACCACCTCCAGAATTATTTTAAATTTCTGAGCAATCTCGTACTTGGACCAAGTAGGCTCAAGAGGCAAAATGTTGGTTGCATTCAGAGCATTCACTATGGGAGGGAGCAATTGAAGTAGTTGTTCCTCCAACAATTCGAGGGTAGTTCGATCGATTTGTGCAGGTTGATTCTGGTTTCGAAGTAATAACTCCCGCCAATCAAACATGTGTTTCTACTTCAGGAAAAATCCTTTGGAACTGCTGAAGACCTGCAAGAATTCCATCCATTGATTGAGGAACCTGCAACATTTCTAAAGTTGTTTCTGGATGAAATCGTAGAGGGGAATTTGGCTCACTCAGCCATTCCACCAACGCATCATGTTTCATTCTTGTGGTGGGAAGTAATTGTAATCTTAATTTGTTTTTCTTGTACTCAATTGCTGGCACACCAAAACGCTGACCCCAACAGCGTACTTGTGCTTCCTTGAATAAGTTGATGACTGATTCAGGAATGGCCCCAAAACGGTTTTCAATACCCGCCCTAAGTTCCCACAATTGATCTATCTCCTGAATCGAAGACAAATGTTTATAGAGTGCCAGTCGCTGACTAGTACTTTTGATATAGCTTTCAGGGATTTTTTCCTCCAAAAAGCCAATCTGCACTTTCATTTCCTCAAGCGAAACGAGGGTTGCTTGCTCAATTCTTCTCACCGCCCGATCAATCATCTGGGTGTAGAGTTCAAGCCCAACGCTAGCAATATGGCCAGATTGTTCTGATCCAAGTAAATTTCCAGCCCCTCTAAGTTCCAAATCTCTCGATGCCACCTTGAAACCAGCTCCCAAATCGTTGAGTTCCTGCAGAACCTTCAATCTCTCTTGGGCCACGTTGGACAGTATTTTCTCCTGCTGAACAAGTAGATATGCATAAGCTTGCACATTGCTGCGCCCTACTCTTCCCCGTAGCTGATAAAGTTGGGACAGCCCAAATTGATCCGCATTATTGATGATGATTGTATTGGCTCTTGGAATATCAAGACCCGACTCAATAATTGTTGTCGCAACCAACACGTCGTATTGCCCGTCCATAAAATCGAGCATCAAACGTTCCAGTTGACTCTCTGCCATTTGTCCATGCCCAACACCAATACGAACATTGGGTAGGATATCCTTTAGGTAATTTCCATACTGAAAGATTGACTCGACTCGGTTATGGACAACATAAACCTGGCCACCTCGACGAATCTCCCTGCTGACAGCCTCCTGAATAATATAGTCGTTAGATTTCAGCAGTCTGGTACGCACGGCCATTCGATCAGCTGGAGCTGAATTGATGATGCTCAGATCTCTGATACCTGTCAGAGACATATGAAGCGTTCTGGGGATTGGTGTAGCAGACATGGTCAGCACATCCACCTCAGCCCTAAACTGCTTGATTCTCTCCTTGTGCTTAACCCCAAAACGTTGTTCCTCATCCACAACCAACAATCCCAAGTCTTTGAAATCAACATCCTTTGAAAGTAGTCGATGGGTCCCAATTAAAATATCTACCGTACCCTCCCGAAGTCCACGCAGCACCTCTTTTTGTTCACTAAGACTTCGAAATCGGCTAATCACCTCAACTCTACCGGCTGAGGATTCGAATCTTTTTGAGAAAGAGACATGATGTTGTTGGGCTAAAATTGTCGTCGGCACTAATATGGCCACTTGCTTTCCAGCAGAAACCGCTTTGAAAGCAGCCCTCATCGCAACTTCGGTCTTGCCAAATCCAACATCTCCACAGATCAGACGATCCATTGGCATTTCAGATTCCATATCTGACTTGACATGTCCAATGACTTCATCCTGATCAGGAGTTTCTTCATAGGGGAAGCTTAATTCAAATTCTTGCATTTCAGAGTCGTCTTTTGGAAAAGAGAACCCTTTTCTGGCCTTACGAGCCGCGTAGATTTCGGTTAATTCCTCTGCAATATCTTCTACAGCTTTCGCAACCTTGCTGCGCGTCTTAGTCCATGCTTTATCTCCAAGCTTGTTTAGTTTGGGAGACTGGCCATCTGCGTTGACGTACTTCTGAACCAGATGAAATTTCTGGACAGGGACATACACTTTCTCATTTCGAGCATACTCCAAGACCATGAAATCAGAATCAGAAGTACCTACTGGGATCTTCGTCAAACCCATGTACCGTCCAATCCCATAATCTAGATGGACTACATGATCACCCTCATTCAGATCCTCCAGAGAATTACCAACCGCTTGAATCTGCGCTCGATTTAGACGTCTCCTCCGATTCTTCTCACCAAAGATCTCCTCTTCCGTCAATAAGGCAAAGGTAGGCTGACCAGACTCATCTATCCAGCGAAATCCACCAGAAAGGGTTCCAACAAATATTGGTAACGCACCTCGGTGATTTACTTGCTCATCGTTTGATTCCATCCATTGAAGCCAAGGGAAAGTCGTTGAATTCAGCTCCCCATCGGGCACTATAGCTTCAATTCCAAGATCACCAAGAAGCTGGCGAAAATGATCTGCCGCTGTTTGTGTTTTGGCGGTCAAAAAAATCGGAGAACCTTGAGAACGCCACTCCTGGAGTAAATTGATTACGTGACCTACTGCGGACACTGCACCAGCCTTTTCAAAGCCTTGGCGCAAACCTCGATTATCAATTGTATTGAACAAAGTTGACGGACCTACAAAAGACTCATCTTCTTCACTCTTACGCTGCTGAAAACACTGTAGTCGAACACGCCGGTCCATTTCTGCCTGAAACTGTCGATGATCCAGGTACATTGTGTCTGGAGGTACTGTCAGGTTACCCTGCTGCACACTCATCTCATATTCCATGAAAACTTCATCATAGAAATGTTTCGCTCTCTCAGCCGTTTTGGATGCTTCGTCCAGAACGATATACGCGTCTTTTGGCAGGTAGTCCAACAACGTATCTAAACCTTCATAGAACAAAGGAATTGACGATTCCATGCCAGGGAAGAACTCCGCATCCTGCAGTCGTTTGCGCATGTGTTGCCGCAAGCTCTCTGCAACTTGATCACGGTATTTGGTTAGCTGTTGTCGAGCAAACTGCCGGTGCCTCTCACTGTACAGAACTTCCTTCACTGGCAGGATGTTCACAGACTCTAGCTCAGCCGTGTCCGTGAGTTGGGTATCAATCTGAAAATGTTGAATCGTGTAAAGGCGATCCTTTCTCCAACCAAGTCGCAGAGGCTTTTCAAATTCTGCTAAGAAGAGATCGATCATCTCTCCATGAGTACTAAACTCCCCTGTTTCTTCAACCCGATCCACCTGAACATATCCTAACTCAGGCAGATCACGCAGCAGACTCTCCATTGAGACCAAGTCACCTACTTCCAGCAGCCGCCTAGCTTTCATGAACTCTTCTCTAGGCATCAACTTCTGCATAAGTACCTGAGGCGTTGTGATCAAACAACGAACTTCCTCTGATAAAAGTGCCTCAAGAGTCGATAGCCTTCTCCCCACAAGTTCCCCGTGTGGTGAAAAATTATCATAAGGCAGGGTGTCCCACTGAGGGAACAGTCGAATGCCTTCCTGCCCCAGAAACCACTCTAAATCTTCCTGAAGTTGTTCGGCTTTTTCATAAGATTCAGTGATGATGACCACCATCGAGGAAAGTTGTTTGATCACTTCGGACAGCAACATGGTTTTGGAGGTGCCACGAAGGCCATACCAATTGGTGCATCGGCTTTCACGGATCAACTGTCGAACGGCTTTTTGTGGAGAAGAATTCATGCAGGGAAAAGTTCCTCAAATTGGTGGCGTTTCCAAAGGTAAGGGGCATCCACGATGGTCCCAGGTTTTTCAGCATTTTCTAAAAGGTTCAGGCAATCCATCAGAATTTGCAATTGTTGGCTTCGATTTGCAACCTCCCCAAGTGCGTGACCAAAGGGATAACGTAGGTGATAGCATCTCGGCAGGAATAGTCGTTCCGAAATACTTCGCATAATCGTTATGCTGACGGTTGAGATTCCTGCTGCTTCTAGATGTCTTTGAACCAGACCGACCGTCTGGTTACACAGTCCTCAAGCGGGCACAAGAAGCGCCAAATCCGTGTGTTCATCTCGTAAACGATCGGCCAGTTCTTTTGCAGTCCGGTGAAGTAATGTTGGTAGGTGAGGACCAGTGATGTGTCCCATTAAAGAGTAGTGGTTGCTGGAAAGAGCACCAATTTTTCCAAAATTTCTTAATTCACGAAGTCGCTCCAAAGGAAAAATGAGGTTCCAATCTTTTTCAGCATCCGCATGATCGTAGTAATTATGGGTGATCTGCCATTTGTTTGGATCAGATTCTAAAGGAATCGTACGGAAGGTAGGATCCCCATTGAGGTCACCCATATCAAAAGGGAGATCTGTGTTGAGGTGAAGCCCCCCTGAAGTGATCAAGCATATCTGAGATTCCTCTACTGCCTTTTGAAGCGGCGTCCAGGGCCCAGTATCGAATTCGAACTCTCTATGATTTTTTGACCAGATTTCACGGACTGTTACGCTCTTGAATAACTGAAGCGAAAGGAAAGACAAAATCTGTGCGATCACTCGGAAACTAGGATAGTAATTAGTAGTAGCAGCGAAGACGGAGATAGGCAGAATTGATTCTATCTTCAGGTTCCAAATGGAACCCAGCATTCGTTGGGGGGAACTGTTCTTTAAAGAAATTGTGTTGGCGACCTCTGTTGTTTAAATCACAAGTGACAGTTACGAAACGCTCCGTTTCACCTTGTTTACAACTCAAAGTCTTTCCTTCCAGCAGTAATTCACTTGTGATCGTAGTCCAGAAATCACCAATTTCACATATCCAGTCACCCTGTTTCCAGATAGTGCCTGCTTCCCGAACAGCAAAGACTTCATGCGATAGCCCATAACCTTCCGCATAGACTACCACATCCCATTTGAAGAAATCTGCTTTCAAGACATTAGCCATGGAAAGCAGAAGTAAGCACAGACTAATTCCCCTTTTCCAAAACATTGAAGCAACTCTTTACTAAAGAATCCCATTCCCCCGGGAACAGTAAAGTTTTCAAAAGTGCCAAGTCTGATTGACCAATGCTATGCACTTGATTGTGAATTGATCTGGCACCCTTCTGATAACCATGTGCCCCCTTATTAGCTTCACGGTTGGTATCGCCTTGGCTGACTCCCGAAGATTTATCCCATTCGAGTACTCTCTCGCGGAAGATGATTTGAATTCCAATTAAGCGTTCACTTGGATCGACCCACACAAATGCGTAGATATCAGGGTCATCGCACGCAAAGCTTATTTTGCGTACCCCTTTCTCCCACTCCACGGTCTTACTGCTTTTAATTAGATACAATTCCCGCATGATGGACTTACTTGATGGAGGCCGGCCCTTGCGACTCGGCCCAGGCTTCGACAGACTATTTGGAGATTCGTGATAGATGGTTCATCCTTAGGATGCGCACAGTACATCTCACAACTAAATTCCTTTCTTCAAGAGAAATGGTAAAGCCATGGGAATATTACGCAATGAATTCAGTTGGTCGAAGAGTCGAAATGAGATGCTTCAAAGTTGTCCAAGGCGTTACTGGTTTCATTATTATGGTTCTTGGGGAGGATGGGACTGGCAGTCTGATTCCAGAACCAGAGAAATCTACGTTTTAAAACAGCTTCATAATCGATTTGCCTGGATAGGTATTAAGGTTCACAAAATTCTTGAGGAACTTTTACGTCAACTTAAGAAATCAAAATCACTTCCAAGCTATCAGAGTGTCGCTGAAAATCTTCAAAATCGGTTGCGCCAGGACTACAGAGACTCAAGAGATGCGAAGTATCGGCTTCGGCCAAAACGATTTATGGGGCTGGTTGAACACGAATACCAACTGCCCATCAATGATGAGGAGTGGCGTGCCTTAGCCACTCAAGCGAAAACCTGTGTGGAAAACTTCTATCACCTCCCCCTGCTGAATCAATTGAAAAATCTAGACTCTTCCAAATGGTTAGAACTGGAGGAGTTGAACTCTTTTCAAATTGATGGATGCAAAATTTGGGTTTCCCTGGATGCCTGCTATCGAAGTGATGATCAAATCGTGCTACTGGACTGGAAAACTGGCAAATCGGATGAAGCAGACCATTCACTTCAGATGGGTATATATGCGATGTACGCATCAGAGAAATGGGGAATCCAACCCGACCAAATCATTCTCAAGGAAGTCTTTCTCGCAACTGGGAAAACAAGGGAATACGACAGTAAATCTCTAGATCTCGATGGTGTCCAAAGCTATGTCAAAGAGTCCATTCAACAAATGCAAACCTTGCTGAGTAGACCAGCACAAAATCTCGCCGAAGAGATTGATTTCAGCTTTACGGAGGACACTACCCAATGTGCCCAGTGTAATTTTCGCAAGTTGTGTCCTAATTGGCATTCTCGCGATTCAAGATAATCGAAACTCTTTGACAGGATACTTCTTCAGGGAAACCGCTTGCAAGAGTATTGAGTTTCGTTAATTTTATCTGTTTTCCAAATTTAATTTTTTCAAAGTTTACATCCATGGAAGAACAACCCGTCCTGATTGTCGGCGCTGGAATTGCGGGGCTTTGCTGTGCGATCCATTTGCACAAAGCTGGCCGGAAGGTTCGAATATTTGAGGCTTCCGATGGGATTGGTGGGCGTGTCCGAACCGATAAAGTGGATGGTTTTTTGTTAGATCGTGGCTTCCAAGTATTCCTGACTGAATATTCTGAAGCTCGCAGAATGTTGAGGTACCGAGGGCTCCAACTGAAGGCTTTTTACCCAGGAGCCTTGGTGAGATGGTGCAGTGATTTTCATCTGATGGCTGATCCTTTTCGAAAGCCTCATCATCTTCCGTGGACCCTCCGATCCAAGCTCAGTTCAATTGGTGATGGTCTACAGTTGATGCGCTGGCGCAGCCAGCTTTCATCGATGAGCTTACATGAGATCTTTTCAAAGCCAGAAATTCAATCTCTTGAGTACCTTGAAAAAGCCGGTTTCTCAAAAAAATTCATATATGCCTTCCTGAGGCCTTTTTTTGCCGGTGTATTTTTGGATCCGAAGCTGGAAACATCGAGTCGGATGCTTGAATTCACCTATAAAACCTTTGCATCTGGGCGGGTGACTCTTCCTGCTCAGGGCATGCAAGCCGTACCAGATCAGTTGGCTCGAGATCTACCTAAACGTACGATTGAACTTGAGAGTCCAGTTAAGAAAATTGAAGGCCAAAGCATAACTCTTGGAGGTGGGGAGTTAGTCGAGGGTTCTGCTGTAGTGATTGCTTCATCTGCTGCTGAAGCATATCGACTGATTGGACGCACAAGCCCTCCAGAATTTCAATCGACATATTGCCTATATTTTGAGGCTAATGAAGTTCCCCACACCGAGCATCCTATTCTAATGCTAAATGGTGATGGAGTCGGCCCAATTAATCACTTGGTGGTGAACAGCCGCGTGAGCAGAAGTTATGCGCCAGACGGCAAGGACTTGGTATCTGTTTCTGTCCTGCAGCGTTATGAAAATGAGCAAGAATTGGAGAAAGCAGTTCGCGATCAGTTGTTGGACTGGTTTGGAAAAACAACTGAAAACTGGCGACTGATCCGTTGCTACGATCTACCTCAAGCCCTTCCTCAACAAAGACCCCCTGCGTTGCAATTCCCTGAAAAAACCGTCAAGGTTAATGATCAGTTATTTATTTGCGGAGATCACCGTGAACATTCATCCCTACAGGGTGCTATGCGATCAGGTCGTCGTGCGGCCACTGCTCTCCTAAGTGACCTGTAATTTCCGATCCACCTTAACCAAACCATGACCGAAACAACTGAAGTTACGGGACCCCCTAAGAAAAAGCATAGCTTAGTAACTGCACTCCTGATGATGGGCTTGGGCGGGTTTTTGGTTTTTAACTATATTTTTAGCGATATGTTTCCCAGCGAAGAAGAAAAGCAGGCTCGAGCCGCTGCTGCTCAAGCCGTTATTGATGAAGGTCAGGCCTATCTGAAAGAGAATGCCGCCAAATCCGAGACCACCGTTACTGCCAGCGGCTTACAATACCAGATTGTTGAAAAGGGCACCGGAGCCCAACCCCAATTACAAGACAGGGTAGTCGTCAATTACATTGGCCGACTGGTAAACGGTCAAGTATTTGACAGTTCCTACGCCCGTGGTGAGCCCCTCAACATCCCTGTAAACCGTGTAATTCCAGGTTGGACTGAGGCTTTGCAGATGATGAGCGTCGGTTCTAAATGGCAGTTAGTGATCCCATCTAATCTAGGATATGGAGCCAATGGAGCTGGTGATTTAATTCCTCCTCACTCCACTTTGATTTTCGATGTAGAGTTGGTTTCCATCGACAACTGAACGCACTTTCTCAGATTTTCTGCAGTAAACATGATTCCTCGTCTTGCACAGGTGGAACCAGCACAAGGCCGTTATTTGGCGTTTCTGGAAACTCTCGCCCAACAAGGGTTTCAAGGAGAGATTCGCTCAGACTACGGCACCCGCTTGGTTCAGTCCACTGACAATAGCATCTACCAGGTTCTACCCCAGGCAGCAGTATTTCCGATCAACAAGTCAGATCTGAAAATTCTGCTAAAACTAGCCGTACATGAGAAATATCGGGATATCCGCTTTGCTCCTAGGGGGGGTGGAACGGGGACAAACGGGCAGTCCTTGACTGATGGAATCATCATAGATTGTTCTCGCCACATGAACGATATCAGGGAGTTGAACCTGGAACAGGGATGGGTCAAAGTGGGCCCTGGCGTTGTGCTTGATCAGTTAAACGACTTTCTTCGGCCCTACGGAGTTTTCTTTGCGCCAAATCTTTCACCCAGTAGTCGAGCGACCCTGGGCGGCATGATCAATACAGACGCTTGTGGCAAAGGCTCTCGCGTCTATGGACGAACAAGTGATCACCTGCTTGAACTGTACTGTCTTCTATCTAATGGAGAGGAATTACATTCGGTTCCTCTCAATCCAAAAGAATTGACTGACTGGAAGGAAGCTTCTGGCAGAATTGGGGATGTTTATCGCGTTGTGCATGAAATCGTCTGCCGACAAGCGGAGCTGATCGAAGAGGTTTTCCCTAAGATGAGCCGGTTCATGACGGGCTACAATTTGGCTCGTGTCTACAGCAATGACCAGCGCCCTATCTTTAATCTAAATTATTTGCTTGCTGGATCCGAAGGGACTCTGGCCGTGGTCCATGAAGCTAAGCTCAGACTAACACCTCTACCTAACTTTCAGGAATTAATCGTTGTCAAATACGAGAGTTTTGACGATGCATTGCGAGCTGCAGGAATCCTTGTCCAATCTGATCCCACAGCAATTGAAACCGTTGATGAAAAAATCTTGGGCCTTGCCCGGGAGGATGAGATCTACCACAAGGTTAAAGATTTTGTAGCCGATGAAGGATCTCGCCCAACCCGTACAATCAACTTGGTTGAATTCTCAGGCAATGAAAAATCAGAAGTAAGCGCAAAGGTTGATCAACTTGCGAAAATAATCAACGAAAGAAAGGAAATATCCGGGGAAGCTACAGGCTTCTATCGAACTGACATCCCCGAAGAAATCAGAGATCTTTGGAATTTAAGAAAAAAAGGGGTGGGACTTCTGGGTAATACCAAAGGACGACGCAAACCCATTCCTTTTGTTGAAGATACTGCAGTCCCTCCAGAAAACTTAGCTGCTTACATTCGTGAATTCCGTGACTTGTTGGAAAGCTTTGGGCTTGAATACGCCATGTTTGGTCACGTGGATGTAGGCTGTTTACATGTGAGGCCTGCGCTGGATTTAAAGACGACCGAAGACGAAGAAATTGTTCGTAAAATTTCTGATGGGGTCTGTCGATTAGTCCGCAAATACGGCGGTGTGATGTGGGCGGAGCATGGCAGGGGATTCCGTACCGAATACACAGAAGAGCATTTCGGTTCCGAACTCTATCAGGAGTTGCGCAGAATCAAACAAGTGTTTGATCCACTCAATCAATTAAATCCTGGTAAGATTGTCACGCCCCTCGAATCAAAGGAACAAACTGTTTCTGTGGAAGCACCGCTTCGAGGCCATCGAGATCGTCAAATTCATTCCAATTGGCAGGATGAATTTGCAGTTACCATCAGCTGCAACGGCAATGGAGCCTGTTTCCACTATGATCCAAACCACGTGATGTGCCCCTCATCCAAGGTTACTCGTGATCGGATTCACTCTCCTAAGGGCCGGGCAGGCATCATGAGGGAATGGCTCCGACAGTTGAGCATAGCTGGAGCCCCTGATGAGGTCAGATTCTCAGGAGGGTGGGCTGCACGATTATTAAATTCCGCCAAGAAGCATAGAGAATACGACTATTCCCATGAAGTCTTCGAAGCAATGTCAGGATGTCTTGCCTGTAAAGCATGTGCTTCTCAGTGTCCAGTGCATGTGGATGTTCCAGAGTTTCGTTCTAAATTTTTGTACGAATACTACGGTAGATACCTGCGACCATTGCGAGATTACCTCGTTGGGACTACGGAATGGAGTGGGCAAATTCTCTCCAAGATTCCTTGTTTTGGAAATGCTTTGTTGGGTAACGCTCTGTCGACAAAAATATTGAAGCAACTGGTGGGACTCATTGATGCTCCAGCCCTGAGCACTCCCAACCTTACTCATCAACTTACAAAAGTGGAAGGGTTGCTCACCATTGAAGAACTTAGCAAATTACCCAATGACCAAAAGCAAAGCTCTGTTATCCTCTTACAAGACGCCTTTACCTCCTTCTACGAAGCGCCATTAGTCATTCATTTTGTAAACTTACTTCAAAGCTTAGGCTTTCGGGTCTGTGTAGCTCCATTCCGCCCAAATGGTAAACCACTACATATCAAGGGATTGCTCAGCTGGTTTGATCCGTTGGTTCGAAAGAATTCCAAATGGCTCCACACACTAGCCACTTTAGGAATTCCAATCGTCGGGATTGAACCAAGCATGGTCTTAACTTACCGAGACGAATACCCCAAGTCATTGGGAATAAAGCAGTTACCAGTTGAAATACTGCTTCCCCAAGAATGGTTGGTAAAGCAGGCTGATCAATTGCGTTCAAACCGGATTTCAGAACCACTCCGAAGCTACCGTCTACTTGGGCATTGCTCAGAGAAGACTCTTGCTCTTCAGTCCCAACAACAATGGCAAAACGTATTCAATGCTTTTGGTCTCGAACTGAAACTTGAGGCAACAGGATGCTGCGGGATGGCGGGCACTTATGGCCACGAGAAGGAACACTACGAAGAATCAAGAGGTATTTTCAAAATGAGTTGGCAACACCACATGCCCAACGAATTGACTCAACAGGCCACCGTTCTTGCGACCGGATATTCTTGTCGTTCTCAAGTGAAGCGTTTTGCTGGCTTCCGCCCGATGCATCCTCTACAGGCGCTTCTGCAAGAGATCACTGAAAACAACTCTGCAACCAACACCAAACAGACCAAAACAATTGTAGGTAATGCCTAAAATACAAAAAGGGGTCGAAGTTACTTTGAGTATCTCCGACTCCTTCTTCGGCTCACCATTAATCATGGGTCCGTTTTGGGTTAGGTTGACATTTCCTTAACGTCTCCAACTCTGCTAATAACCTCGCTTTTCTAGGAGCTGATTTTTCTCCCTGAATGAGTTCTTGAAAAAGTTGTTGCCGAAGATTTCGGACTCCGCTAAGGACTTTTAGTGTCTTCCTTTCCATAACCCCCTCTTATGTGGCTAAGGTGAAAAAGACAAAAAGTAGTCCAGGATATACAGGCTTTTTTATAACTTCAAGAATCTTCCAACAGATCAACCAGCTCAAATTGACAGCCAACATCCCTTGAGATATTCTTAGTTCATTAACAACCTATCTAAACAGGTGATCCATGTTCAAATTCAAGGATCTTTCAAATACTGAAGATGAGTTATTCCGTCCTGAAAATTATCAACTGAGTGTCAAAGACTTTTTTGCAAAACGCCGTACTGCAAAAAGAGTTTACTTGTTTGATCTTCGGGGTGCAGGCGATTATGAAATTTCCCATTTGCCTGGTGCGCATAATCTTCCCATTGAGCACTTCGAAAATTCAATCTATCAAATGCCTTTCACTGGAGACATTTTACTTTACGGTGGAGGGCAAGGAGAAACACTAACAGCAGCTGAAATTCTCTACGACAATGGCTTCGATACGTTTTATTATGTAGACCGATTCTTAGATCTATATGAGCAAGTGGATGAATCATTTTTCACCATTAGCCCTGAGGCTTTGAAAAAAATACAAGCTCAGCATGAGGACGCTTCAAATGGATGGCTTTTAGCTGTTGAACCAAAATCACCGACTAAAGGTGTCTACACACTTCGACCTCTAAAAGATGACGATACTGAACAAATGCAACGTTTCCAGAAGGAAGGAATTGTTTTCTGGATGGATTTCTCATTACTACCATTTCTAGAAGGCACCGAAATCCAAATTGATGAAGACACAGGGGAGATCGAAGTAGTTAATGAAGGACTTGGTATCGGGAAACTTCGAGGAAATTTTGAAGATCGAGTGCGTCAAGTTTTAGATGAGCAGGTCAATCCTATGGTTGCTTCCCATGGAGGTGTCGTCAGTCTAAGCAGAATTGAAAATGGAGAGGTATTCTTGCGATTTGGAGGAGGCTGCCAAGGATGTGGAATGGTGGACGTGACTCTTAAGCAGGGTGTAGAAGTAATGATGAAAGAGAGTGTACCGGATATCGTTGCCATCCATGATGCAACTGACCATGATAGTGGATCAAACCCCTATTATCGCTGAATCGAACCGAGCAATAATGCAGGAAGAAGACGAATTTTATGGGATGATTCATCAAGCCCGATATGAGTTTCTTGGGAAGCATGAATTCCAGGATTCAACTTGGCAATGGGCCAGGGAATTGGACGATGAAGGCTTTTTCCTATTTTGCTACCTGATGCATGATTACGATGAGAAACTGCTGAGTAAAAATTCCTACCAAGAGACAGTTTATACTCTGAATCTGCTGCGCCATCGTCTCCTACCCATGGATCTCATTAATCAAGGGATCAGCCTGATGGATCAGTTTCAGATTCTCTTTAATTTATATGAAAGGCTAAAGCGGGAAAACATGCACTGGGACGCATGCGAAGAATTTGTGCAAGAGCAATTGAAAATGCAGCTGCAAAAAAATTGAGGATTTATCCAGTAGCAGCCAGTGTAGTAGTTTCGTTCCTTGGCAAAAGCAGATCCTGATTTTCTAGAACAAGGGAAGAAATTTTATCGTTCAACTTCATACTTGCACAGTTCTCCGCATGGCGAATTGCATTCCTAATGGAGTAGGGCTTCGAACTACCGTGACAGATGACGACTGTGCCCTGTACCCCGAGCAGTGGCGCCCCGCCAATTTCAGTATAATCTCCCCTCTCTTTTAAGGCCTTGAACGGCCCCTTCATCAGCAGATATCCTAGCTTTGCCACCCAAGATTTCTCAATTTCTTCCTTGAGAACCTGCCTTACAAAATCAAAGGTCCCCTCTGCCACCTTGAGCGTGATATTACCAACAAAGCCATCGCATACCACTACATCTACTTCATCCTGGTACATCAACTTGCCTTCGATGTTCCCATAAAAATTAAGCGTGCTCTTCTTTAGCAAGGGATAAGTTTCCTTGAGGTTTTGATTTCCCTTACCTTCTTCTTCACCGTTGTTGAGAAGAGCTACTCGTGGGTTATCGATGTTCAGCATCGTTTGAGCATAGGCTCCCCCCATCAGCGCAAATTGCAATAAATACTCTGGTTTGCAATCCGTATTTGCGCCAATGTCTAGAATCACGAAGGGGCGATTGCGTTGTGTGCTCGGCATGAGGGTAGCGATGGCAGGCCGATCTATTTTTGGAATGGATTTAAGAACAAATTTGGCAGTGGCCATTGCAGCGCCAGTGTTGCCAGCGCTCACGACAGCATCAGCTTCTCCACGCTTGTGCAGATCCATCGCAACACGAATTGAAGAATCCTTCTTTTGACGCAATGCTTGACTAGGAGATTCGTGCATTTCCACCATCTCCCCACAGTGGACAATACGCACTTTGTTTTCTGAATGCGGCATGTTTTTAAGTCGGTCCTTGATTTGAGTCTCGTGACCAACGAGAACCACTTCAATGCCTAATTCGTTGGCAGCTCGTACGGCTCCCTCCAACTGGATGGATAACGGGGAATCTCCCCCCATCGCATCAACCGCTACTGGCATGCTTGTACAAGATGGTGGGTTGGAAGAGGGGATGAACACCCCCTCGGAGGATTCTGATGATGATTAAAATTGCTGCTTAACTTCCATAACTTGGACACCTTTGAAGTATCCGCAATACTGACAAACTCTATGAGGACGAGTCATCTCACCACAATTGGTGCAACTGGAAAGCGCAGGAGCGGCAACGTTAACATGACTTCTGCGGTTATCACGTCTGCTTCTGGAAATTTTTCGTTTGGGGACTGCCATGATTGCTCCATCTATTTGTGGGACTGATCAATTGTTTTTCCAACCTGCATTACTCAGGCTGGCAAATGGGTTATCTTTCTTGAGATTGTCGATTTCTGGAGGATTTAGCAGGATTTCACAGGCTGATTGGCCTTGTTCCTCACACAAATTTCGAATTGGAAGAGATAGTATTGCCTGGTCTTCTAGAAGACCCAGCCAGTCAATTTGGTCATCTCGATAAAAGTCTGTGTCCAAATCTTCATCTTCCAATAAAATTTCTTTGCCATTCTGTGAATCCAAGATTATCTCTGGAACCATTTTGAAGGTGAATTCTTCATCTACATCAAGTTTCAGCGGCTGCCCACAACGGTCGCATGCAATTGACAGCGTTCCCGCAAGATTTCCAGAGCAGGTAACCTCTTCTTTTTTCCGTTCTAAATTGATCCTATATTGCAGAAATGAACCGTCTGCTACCGAAATATCATCAAGCCTGGGCATCTCATCAGCCCGAAGTTCACCTTCTTGAAACCATGCTTTCGAATCTGACAGCTTAGAGACTTGAATAAATCTTTCCATATCACTCAATCACCTGCGGCCTTGATCTCCTCTAAAGTTCTTACAGTGGGCAAAGGATCTGATTTTTCGCTGATTACAGGGAATTCTTGGCTTTTATCAGCATTGATCTCTAAGTATTCTTGATACTTTTCAGGCAGATCCACATCCGCATAAATTGCCTCGACAGGACATTCTTCCACACAGGCGTTGCAGTCAATGCATGATTCAGGGTTGATATAGACCATTTCTGGTCCTTCGTGGAAGGCCTCTACAGGACAGACCTCTACACAGTCAGTGTACTTGCATCCATTGCAATGTGCCGTGACAACATAAGTCATTGGTAGCCTTCGACTGAGGGGAAAAATTGAACCAAACCTTTTTGAATAAAATTAAACCGTCTAAACTAAATCTAATTTGTATTAAGAGCAAGTTGAAACTGGGCAAAGCCATTGTTAATGACTGAAAATGTTCATTCGTTTGCAAGCACCGCTTACCACCATATGCCGAATTTTTGGTGTTTAGCTTGTTATTAAGGCCTCTATTGGTTAATTTTCTTGGTCGATTAACAAATAATTTCTACCTTCTACAAAGATAATTTCTGATGATGAAATGGCTTGCACTAGGTTCAGCAATTCTCACTTGGCCTCTCATTTCATTTGGCGCCTTTGTACGTCTCAAGGGTGCTGGACTGGCTTGCCCAGACTGGCCACTGTGCTACGGTCAATTAATCCCACCACCCGGTTACGAGATTGCGCTCGAAGTAGGCCATCGCTTCATTGCCACCCTGCTTGGGATGTTGATTGTTTGGATGGTTATACTAGCTTTCTCCCGTAACCATTATCGTGAATACAGAAGCCTAAGCCTAATATGCTTGGTAATGGTTGTCATCCAGGGTATTCTCGGTGGTCTAACAGTTACGATGCTGCTGAACCCCTATATCGTCACAGGTCACCTGATCGGTGGAAATCTTACCTTTGCCCTGCTGGTTTATTTCGCTTGGAAGACTTTCCATCTCAACAAGCGTCCACAAACATTCAGTTGGGTAAGGTGGAGTAGCTGGAGCCCAATGACCAAAAAGATTGCTGGAATGGCGCTAGTACTTACGATCATCCTAATTTCGGGTGGTAAAAACAGTACAACCTATTCTGGTTACTCCTGTTCAGCTTTTCCTGGTTGTCATAGTGGTGCTCCTCTTTCCATAGCCATACCAGCCTCAGATGGAAGCCCCAACGTGCCCGAAGCTTTTGTAGGGCAGTTCATGCCGAATCACTTTAACGAATGGATTCACATGCTGCATCGCTTCTTCGCTATTTTTGGTGGAACTTGGTTGATGTTCATGGCTTGGCAACTGCGCTCAAATTCACCTCTATCCGGAATCCGTCATGTCGGCACTGCGATTCTGCTTCTGATTCCATCCGAGGTCTTAGTCGGTATAGTCAATGCGCTCTACCGTATTCCCGTACCAGTTTCTACCCTCCATACCGCTATCGCTGCGACCCTGGTTGGCTTAATAACATATGCCCTTAGTGAATCCGCACTCTTGTCCAAAGAAAGCGAATCTGCTTCGACCGAACAAATAACCGCACGTCCAGCAAGGACACGAGTTGCCGCATGAATACGCTCCCATTCTCAAACCGTACAGCGATCAGCGCGATTATCACCGTCAGCACTCTTGTTTTCCTCTTTTTGTTGTGGTTGCTCTACTTCAAAGAGAGTAGTGGCGCTGAGACAGAAATGGATTTGACCTTTATGCCTGCGCTCAATGCGTTATTGAACTCAGCTTGCGCACTTTTTCTGGCTCTCGGAGTCATTGCGATCAAGCAAGGAGACAAGGAGCGTCATTGGCGAATGATGCTGACCGCACTGGGATTTTCTGCAGTTTTCCTGGTTTCCTACTTGGTCTATCACCATTTTCAAGGAGACACCCCCTTCAAAGGTTCTGGCTTTATCAGACCAATTTATTTCTTCATCTTGATCAGCCATATTGTTCTTTCAGCAGTCATGCTGCCCATGATTTTCACAACTCTCTATTTTGCTACCACAAAAAACTTCACTTCTCACCGCCGACTGGCAAGATACACTTTCCCGGTCTGGATGTATGTTTCGGTTACTGGGGTTTTGGTGTACCTGATTCTCTATCACTGGCCCACCGCTTAAATAACTACGATGGCTCCATCTGAGCCATCACCTGTCGAAGTCGTCCAAAAGTCTTCCAATCTAATGCCCAAACGCGATCGCGGCCCGGTTTTTACCCCTCTAGAGTCCCGCAGTATTCTAAGCCTCAGCAGCATCATGTTTTTTCGGATGTTCGGGCTCTTTCTTGTACTTCCGGTCTTCAGTCTATTAGCTCAAAAGTTGGATGGTGCCACCCCATTGTTGATCGGACTGGCCTTTGGTGGGTACGGGTTGACTCAAGCCTTGCTGCAAATTCCATTTGGGATTTGGAGTGATCGCATAGGCAGGAAACCAGTCATCATGGCGGGGCTTTTCTTGTTCATTTTCGGCAGCCTGATTGCAGCTTTTGCTGACAATATTTATTTGATGATCGTAGCTCGCTTGCTTCAAGGGGCTGGGGCCATTAGTTCTGCGGTCTTTGCCTTGATTGCAGATCTGACAAGACCGGAAGTGCGTACTAGGGCGAACGCTGGCATCGGTGCAAGCATTGGGATGGCTTTCGGTGGAGCTTTTTTTATTGCTCCCTTCTTGGGTGGTTTTGCAGGATTATCCGGGATTTTTGGCCTCATTACCCTAATGGCAACAGTTGGTTTGTTGATCCTTTGGCGATTTGTTCCTGAACCAGAAAATCAATCCAGGACACCAAATACTCCAACTCTGGAGATGATAAAATCTGCATTGGTCTTGCCTTCGATTCGTACAATTGACTTCGGGGCATTTGTTTGTAGTACAGGTCTCTCAGCTGTTTTTTTCATGATTCCAATCCAACTTGCAGAGCATGGTTGGATAAGCTCTGAGCTATGGCAAATTTATCTTCCAATGCTATTGAGTGGGGGCTTGATCATGGTTGCAGCTGCGATTGTAGCAGAAACAAAAAATCGCTTTCGTGAAGTAATGTTTGTAGGAGTAGGTTTTTTGATAGCATCTGTTCTCTGTTTGGCTTTTTTTCAGGAGTCTCAGGACAAATTCCTACTGATTTCAGGACTCTTTTTGTTCTTCATGGGCTTTAATGTTTTTGAGCCACTATTCCCATCACTCGTTACTCGGCTGACAAACCCAACAACCAAAGGCACTGCAAGTGGTGTTTACAATTTTTGTCAGTTTGTCGGTCATTTTGCAGGAGCAGCAATTGCTGGAATCTTCTACTCTGCAAATTTACTTTTTCTGCTGGGTTTGCTCCTGATGATCAATCTAGGTTTCCTCTTCATGCTTTACAAAAATTTCTCAAATCCTATTCCTCGTGAATAAGCAGATAATGAGAAAATAAAATTAAAGCCAGAATCTTTTTGAATAATTAGTTTTTTTCAGATCTAGCTAAAATTTTTACAAAACCCGATTTCAACTTTGTTAAAAAAGTTTGATGAGCTGGATTGCTAAATCCTTGGCATAATCTTTTCCAAATTGTAGCTGAATTTGTCCAGCCAAGGTTTTGGGAGTTATATTTTCTGATGTGAGCAGCAGTTCTTGTAATCTGTTGCTAGAATTTGCAAGAAGCAGAAGTACGTCAGCGTGACAAGGAAGATCCAAAGGACAAAAACAACCCAAATTTTTGCGCTTAAGCTCTCTAAAGCGACCACGCAACTGCCTTGGTCGACTTTCCTGACTGTGCAAAAGCCATTCAGTAAACAATCCTACCGCTTGAAGGTGGCGCCCTCTCAAAGTTTCCGCCCCCATCTCACCAATTCTAAATGGATTGCTCCAAGGACTTGGTGAACAGACACGTACGGTGTTTGGTGGATCGACATCTATCCTCGATATCTGGATTCGCTGAGGGCCACTCATAGAAGTATTCGCGCTTCCTTTCTGAATTCTTTTAGTAAGGAAATTAGCAGAATTTTGTTCCTCTGACTCTAAAGACAAATTCATAATTCTTTTCGTAGCTTCATCTACTTCAGACTCATCCTTAATTTGTTGCAGGTAGCTGACTCGCTTTCTGCGTTCATCGTTTTCGGACATTTATTCTAGAAATTGATAGTGAGTATCTAGCCTACCTAAAAGGGGGGCATATTGCCTAACACCGACTTCTGAGAATTCCTCAAAATTTCCTCGCCGAGAGTACAATTTAAAGTTTTCATATTACTTTCTGAACAGCTTATCAGTAAAATTCGATCTTTAGCTACCAATTACTTGGATTTTTTCAGGAGAATAATGTTATAACATGCCAACTGTTAGGTCAGAAATAATTTTTATGCATAATTTCTTCAAATTCATAGATGATTTAATCTGAGATGAAAATTAATTTTTTGAATAAATGTGTGTTTATTTCAATTGTTTATGTAAAAAGTATTCGATTGATGTGTTTTCCTACCAGAAAGATGGGTATATGAACAATTCTCAAATTAATACAATACAGCTCAAAATAGACTAATCCTCAAATGAAGAAATTTTTTCAATCGTGCATATTATGTTTTCTTTGGCTGGTGCTAACTGCTCAAGGTAAATTTGAAATTTCCAGTTTCACCCCTAAATCTCAGCAAATTGAACCTACACCTGAAGGGCTAGCCATAGCCGGGGCTATTCTCAGTTTTGTGATCATTTTGATTATTTACAGAAATAGACTAAGAAAGAAATTTGAGGAGCAACTACGTCAAAACTACAACCGCCACTATGCTGAGAGGCAGATCAAAATGATCATAGGTGAAAATCAAGATTCTGGTAATCACCTAAAATTACTACATTCCGTCCTAGGTACAAAAGATCCTGTCAAAATAATGAAATTTAGTAAGTCATTATCAAAATTTGATCAGCGTGCTAATCATTACCTAAGCAGTCAGAACTATTCTATCGAAGCAGAAAAGTCTATCACTAAGGCAAGACAACTGTTGAACCTGACAATTGGAAACTACAACATTCCCTTCAAATGTACACGACTTCTGCCAGTTGGGCAGAAACTCCGCTGTAAAGTTTTATTGAAAAGTAGCAACACTTTCTCCAACTATTACAATGGTGAACGACAATTGGAATTCGACTCAAGGGTACTTGCACAAAGTGAAAGTAAAATTTTCATTGAGACACCACAGGAACAAGGCAGCCCTGTCGAAATGAAAGGGATCATAGAAGTTCATTGTGAGATCGAGCGCCACAATGAAGCGACTGCTGATGATATGTATGAATTCAAACTTCCATTTCTTGCGCAAAAGCAAGGAAAAACAAAGAATGTTATCCTATTGAGCCATACCCAAGATATTTATCATGTCCCAATTGAAGAAAAAGAAGAATTTGACTTCACTGACGATTGGTATTTGGCATAAAATTTTAGGGGCTGTACCAGTTGCGTAGTTTATACAAATGAAGTAATCTCCGAGATTTGGAGAACTAACGATGCAATGCTCTCACTGCGCTCATCCTGACTTTATTCGCTATGGTACCATTCGGGGTGTCCAACGCTACCGTTGCCAAACCTACCGACGGATCTTTTAAACACTACGAAGAGGTAAAGATTCAGCCCTCACAAGCAACAGGCCTGTCTGCTCTATCTCGAAGGGATGGGAATGCGAGCGATCGGCAGGGTTCTTGGCATCCTTCACAAGACGGTCTCTCGCTGGTTGGTAAAAGCTGCCCAGTCACTCCCACTAAGCCCACCACAGACCGAGGTCTGCTCCTTCATCGAAATCGATGAACTCTGCACGTTCATCGCTAAAAAAAATCTCAATGTTGGCTCTGGCTAGCGGTGGACTTCATCTTTGGCAAGGTCCTCGGCTTTGTCTGTGGAAGAAGGACGATCAAAACTGGTCAGGTCCTTTGGCAGCAGACCAAGTACTTGCCGACGATGGGCTGGCACGGACATGCTGAAGTCCTACGAGAATTTCATTCCACACGCCAAGCACTACGCGGGGAAGACCTTCACCACACAAATCGAATCACTCAACTGCCGACTGAGGCATTATCTAGCGAGGCTCCATCGTAAAACACTTTGCTAAAGCAAATCAAAAACGATGTTGGAAGTTTCTTTGAAACTGCTCATCCATCAGCTAAACAACCCTTAAGCCCCAACACCGTTTTCTGAATCCAGCATCACCTTTGAAATGATCTAAAGAGAGCATCCATTTCAGTTCGAACTAATTTGTTTTGACTGAGTAATTATACGAATCCACAAAATGTGGTTATTTGCTGTAAAATGAGAGGACTGGAATCTGAAGTGTGGCCTTAGCTGGCCAAAATTTATGGTAAGCTTTTACTAATTAAGTGTAGTTATTCAGGAATTCGTGGGTTGCGAATTTACTGATGAAGACTCCGTAGAATTTTGGGAAGGCGCTGTAGATTTCGCGGTTGCTGTCGCCATTGCGTCTTGATTACTTTCGAGGATTGCTGGCTGGGTTTGTTGTGAAGTCGAGGGAGGGCTACTGACTACCGAAGGCTGCACTGCACCCTTGTTGCGATAGGTCTGTACTTTGCGACTTGGATCAATCAATTCAACGAATTGTGGTTGTCTCAACAATTCAAAAAGCTTCAAACTCGCTTGTCCATCCGCTAATTTATCTTCAATTCTATTGATCAACTCCTCAGCATTCTTCACGTTCAGTGACTTGACTTCAGGAATCCGCAGCAGCAGAGCTTTTTCATGATCATTCATCTGAGCAACCTGTTTCTCAAGCCCTTGAATAAAACCCTGCATCGCAGGCTCAGGTAGATTGTCTTGCCGAGCATTCAAATTTTCCAGCCGAGAAACAATCTTCAGATAAGCCGACATATCCTGTAGTTGTGCCGATTTCGGAGTTCCCCCCAAAGCATCTATTGCACCCGTTTTAGGAGCAGCAACATTTTCGACTTTTGAATTCTTGGAAGCTTTCTGCTCTCCATTTCCGCTGACGACTGACTGTTTAACTTGCATTTCAACTCAATGCCAAATGTTTGAAACGTCTACTTGGATTAACCTATTGAGATTCAAATCCTGCGCCAGTAGGCAGAGATCTCAAGGGCTTAAATGGTGCAGAGCGTGTTCGTTTTATTCCTCGTCATTCATTCAAAAGCTCTTGGATCTTTTCCTGTACATATGCTACCGTCAGTGAAATTTTCTGCTCTAGCCGGCAGATTGCCGGTTTCTGCACTGCCCCAATCAATTCTTACAGCATGACCACAGAAGAAAGCCCTCAGGAAAAGCAGGATCAAGATCCACAAGAACTCCTGCAACGAATGGAAGAAACTGCCTGGCGTCAGGGACAGCCAGGTTTGGAGTTTCTCTTCACGTACTTAATGGTGGAGATCAAATTCCCCAACAATAACGATGAATCAACATGGGAATTGAGCCTCAGGAGTGTTGACATTGACAACTTAAAAAAAGCTTTACAGAGAGAACAAGAGAATTTGATGCCGGAAGTGTTGCAGAAAGACACTTACGAATGGGTGAAACATGGGATTCAAACAGAACTGGTAAGCGCAGCAGAATTACAAGATTATCCTTACAGTTATGCTGATTTAATATTCGTTAGTTTATCACTACCAACTTGGGTAATGCCAGCTCAACGCCCCAAGCTTTTAGCTAAGCTTCGCAACATGCTAGTGATGTACCGAAATAACAATCCCGATGCCATCATAATTACTATTACAAAACATACTCAATTTCGTCTAAAAGATCGGCTTTCTTATCAATGGAGTGAACTCAGTCGAGAATTGGGAGGTATTGGAAACAAAGGTGCGCTTACACGCCTTGTGGCCCAGCAGTTGTCTTCTACAAACGTTCTTCAATCCTATTTGAACGGCGAACATACCACACACAAAATTCGAAACCAAACTCGTTTACAGAGCTTGCAAAATCATTTGGAAGCATTGCAGTACGGTCAAACCAGCATGCGACTGATTGTTGTCATCGAAAACCAACTGCATGAAACTTACGCGAGAAGAGTAAATTCTGTACTGAGGAACAATAAATTCAGTAAATTTATGGTGATCAAGGAGTCCGCATTGAAGCCTGAAGTATTGCGGAAATGTGATTTCATGATCCTGTTTGGTTTTGAAGCCTCTACAGAATTAAAGAAAACCAAAGAATATCAGCAGCGACAAAAACGAATCTACGAAGTTGATCTTGATCATCCTAAAGGATTACCAGACGTTCCAGTTCGTCATGAAAATATGACCAATAAGTTGGAGAAGCGATACCTTGAACTAAGAGAGGGGCTCAAGGAAGAACGCTACAGCGATTACTTTCAGACGATATATCAAAAATACGAAGTTTATCAGGACATTGCTGCAAATCAATATGAGCTTGATCTTGAACTTACAAAAATCGCAGGCGCAAGCAGACAACTTTCGAAGGGTTACTTCAATTTAGTTGAACTGATCCTTCTGATAGGTACCAGTCGCGCACATGTGATTACGCGCTTCGGCGGCATAATGCTTCAGATGACCCGATATTTAATTGTTGATGACTTCTCTTCAGATATCATTGACCACTTGGCAAAGAAAGGCTACCCACGTCATCAAGTGACATATATGAGTTCCCTTGATTTCCTGCAAGTATTTCTGAAGCATAAACTAGAAAATCCTAGTTTAGCTAATGCACCAACCGAAGCGGCTTACATGCATTTTCTTCAAAATGCTGATTTCTTTCGCCAGTACGAAGTAGTCTTTATCAATGGATGGAATTTAGAAGAGAATGGTGATCTGGTCATTAAGCTCTGGACCTGCCAAGTCGCTGATGATGAAAATCGTCAACCCAATCCAGATGTAAGCTCTGAGAACCTGCATTCTCTCCTGTCAACATCACGAGGAAAACTATTGCGGATGATTCTTCCCGACAAGGACGGGCAACTGACAGACAAGGATAAAGAGAAAGAAGAAAATATTTTGCATACAATTGACAACACTATTGCAGTGACCGATTTGACACCATTGGCAAAAATGATGGCAAAGAAGAAAAGCAATACTTTCAAAGTCAACGCATTATCTGAACGAGAAACAAAGCTTTTAGAGGAAATGAGGACAGATGAATCATTTACACCTGAAAGAGAATTGGCGCAAAATAATTATGGACAAGAATTGTCAGGTGCTATCACAGCAGCCAAGCACGTCCCGTCATCTAAGTCTCTAAAAATAGATACTTCCCAAGACGAAAAAGAGGAAAAGCTTAATCCAGAGGAAGAGTTATTTGGATCTATCATCCAATATCGACTTAATTCCCTTAAACTCCATGGATTTGCTTGTGGTATAAGATGGTTAGCAATGCTGGAAAATCGAAAAGTTATCTCCTTCTTAAAAACTCAACCTAAAGCACAAGATATGACTCTTTGGGAATTACTTGAGTTCGGTAGAGTTTGCATTTTGAGCGAGGATAATCCTTTGGAAGAGGCTGGAATTCGATCTTCCTTGAGCGTGGGAGATTTTCCCGAAAGATTAGTATACTTTAAAAACTTACCTAGCAAACAGGACATAGAATCTGAAACATTCCTGTTGTATATAGTTGATTGTGAATCCTACTTGGTTGACGATATTGTTCGGTTTCTCTACACCAAGAACCGATCTCTATCAGCATCAGTTCCAGTGTTACTATTAATGTCTGAAAACTTTCACAAACAAATTCAGAAAGGTGAAGATACTTTGCTTAAGCACATGGCTGGAATTGAAACCAGGGACGATCAGATTAGTTTTAAGGGATTTCCTATTTCAAACAGCATCGATTCTCTTAATGAAGCGCAAAAGGTAAAACATATCATCAGAGGAGCAATGGGTTTACCGCTCGGCTTGTATGAACAATTTGAAAAGAAAAAATTTGGTACAAGCAATGATGGCGAGATTCTGCATAGTGGAGTAGCGGCGCATGAAGTCACTGAAGAAGCTGTTCAAGAAGAAATGAAAGACATGGACTGGTCCAAATTCCCACTTTGAGAACCTGCCGGATTTCTCAGTAAACCCGGGATTCTGCATGAAGTTCAGTCCGACCCTCCAGAGCATCGGCGCCCTGCAACTCCTGCTGGCCGCCGTGCTCCTGATTCCCCTGTCAATATCCCTGATTTACGGCGAAAATGACACATCAGCGATCCTAGCTGCGATTGGTATTGCAGTTTTGATCGGTGGTCCTCTTTGGTGGTTTAATCGCCAATCACGCAATTTACAGTTCCGAGACACGGTGCTGATTGTCACCCTTGGTTGGTTCAGCATTTGTCTAGTCGGCTGTCTGCCCTTCGTTCTTCATGGAAGTATTCCCAGTCTGACGGATGCCTTTTTTGAGGTCATGTCAGGCCTGACGACTTCCGGATCCACAATCCTCGATGACATCGAAACTCTTCCACATGGATTGCTGTTCTGGCGCTCCATGACTCATTTTCTGGGAGGGATGGGCATGATTGGACTATATCTGTTGATTTTCTCTTATGTGGGGAGTGGAAACCTTCAGATGTACCGGATTGAGTCGGCCCCTGGTCAAGGGGGGACTGGTGATAAAATGCTTCCGAACGTGCGGTTAACGATGAAGTGGCTTTGGGGAATTTATCTACTTCTGAATGGAGTATGTGCGATTTTGCTTTGGTTCGGGGGGCTCTCTTGGTTTGACGCCTTGTGCCACGCCTTTAGTGCAGTAGCAACAGGAGGCTATTCAACAATGAATGCCAGTGCAGGTGGTTTTGGAAGTGCTTACGTTGAATGGATTTTATGCCTCTTCATGTTTTTGGGAGGAATGAATTTTGTCCTTCACTACCAAGCTCTTAAAGGCAATTGGCAGTCCTTGACAAATAGCACTGAACTCAAGGCTTATCTGATGATTTGCTTTGTCCTTGGGGTTGGTGTGTCCGGGTTACTTTGGCTAAACGGAACAAATGCCGATCTGCTGGACGCCTTGCGCTATGGATTCTTTCAGGTGCTTTCCCTACTCACAACCACAGGCTACTCCACAACAGATTATGAACTCTGGCCCCAGGCGGCTCAGATGTTATTGTTTTTCTGCCTGTTCATTGGTGCTTGTTCGGGATCAACAACGAGCGGAATCCGCATCGTCCATCTTGTGCTGTTGCTTCGATTCTTGGAACGCTTGCTTCATCGAATGGCGCAACCACATTCGGTTCAATCAATCTTGATTGATGGCAAACCGGTTGAAATGTCGGTAGTAAATGGTGTGCTTGGCTTCATCGTTTTGCAGATGCATGCCGTTGTCATCGGAGGGGTTTTTCTGAGTATTCTTTCACCAGAGATGGATTGGTGGTCTGGTCTCAATATGATGATGGCGTCGCTCTGGAACATTGGACCGGCTTTTGGGGCTGTCGGACCAACCGAAAACTACGCCCATGTCTCTGACTCAGGAACCTGGTTTCTTTCGCTAATGATGTTGGCGGGACGACTTGATATCATCACGGTCTTGATCCTCTTCTCTCCTGCTTTTTGGAAAAGTCATCGCTGATTCCGATCACCCTACTGGACATTTATTAGGGCTTTCTGCATATTGCCGTTCACGGAGACGGATGCGTCACTGGTGGGCGCCCCGGACTTCAAACCCGCGTGTATGGCTCTAAAACAGTCATTGGTAGGTTCGATTCCTGCCCGTCTCCGCCAACATACAAATCATAAACTGATAAATTATCAAAACAGCTCGAATGGCTCAAACAATCCATTCAGCAACGGTAAGTGAACACACCAAGAGCTGATATCTAAATTTATTCCGGGAAGAAGAACATGGGTTACCAGGCAGAGCACCAAAAATCGATTGAAAACCCAGAAGATTTCTGGGGTAACCAGGCTAAAGAAATTGACTGGTTTGAGTTCCCACAAACGATTCTTTCTCAAGATAGCAACCAATCCTACCGCTGGTTTGAAGGCGGTAAACTAAACACCTCCTACCTGGCGCTGGACCATCACATCAATTCAGGAAGAGCTGAGCAGGCTGCCTTGATCTATGACTCTCCCGTCACAGGTCAACAACAGACTTTCACTTACTTAGAGTTGCGTGACGAAGTTGCTCGTTTTGCAGGGATCCTGAAAAATCACGGCGTTGTAAAAGGGGATCGGGTCATTGTTTACATGCCGATGATTCCACAAGCCATCATTGCCATGCTGGCCTCTGCTCGGCTGGGCGCAATTCACTCCGTAGTGTTTGGTGGCTTTGCCCCAAATGAATTGGCAGTTCGTATCGATGATGCTCGTCCAAAACTGTTGGTAACGGCTTCCTGCGGAATTGAAGTTCAGAAAGTCATTCCCTACAAACCACTGGTGGATGAAGCGATTCAAAAATCCAACTTCCCTCCTGAAAAGGTGCTGGTTCTCCAAAGACCCCAAGTAACAGCTGACATGAATGATGGGAGAGATTTGGATTGGAAAACTGAGCTTTCATCTGCAAATACCACAGAACCAGTACCAGTTGATTCGTGGGATCCTCTCTACATTCTTTACACCTCTGGTACGACAGGTTTACCAAAGGGGGTAGTTCGGGATAATGGAGGACACGCTGTAGCCATGCGCTACAGCATGAAGACCATCTATAACGCTAATCCTGGTGACGTTTATTGGGCGGCCTCTGATGTAGGTTGGGTAGTTGGCCACTCTTACATTGTTTACGCCCCACTACTCCATGGATGCACGACGGTGGTTTATGAAGGCAAGCCCGTCAAAACACCAGATCCAGGCGCATTTTGGCGGATGATTGAAGAGCACCAAATCAATCATTTCTTCACGGCACCAACGGCGTTCCGAGCTGTCCGCAAGGAAGATCCTGATGCCAAGTTTTTAAAAAAATACGACATCTCTTCACTCAAGGGGCTCTTCCTAGCCGGTGAAAGATTAGATCCTCCGACCTATGACTGGCTTCAAAATATTTTGGATATTCCGATCACAGATCACTGGTGGCAAACGGAAACAGGTTGGGCCATCGCTGGGAACCCGATGGGGTTGGAACCACATCAGCCAAAGAGTGGTTCTGCAACGCTACCTTCCCCGGGTTACAACGTGACTGTCCTTGATGAAGAAGGATATGAGGTGTCCAAAAATACCCAAGGGAACATCGCCATCAAGCTGCCTCTTCCACCAAGTTGTTTGCCGACACTCTGGGGGGATCATGATCGATTCAAAGCATCTTACCTCGATCAATTTCCTGGCTACTATAGCACCTCTGATGGAGGGTATATTGATGAAGATGGCTATGTCTTTGTGATGGGACGGACTGATGACAATATTAACGTAGCGGGCCATCGTCTCTCCACTGGAGAAATGGAAGAACTGATTGGTTCCCATGCTGCCGTTGCTGAATGTGCAGTGGTAGGAATTGATGATGAGTTGAGAGGACAGGTACCGGTGGGCTTTGTCGTCTTGAAAGATGGTGTCACTGCTGAGCCTGAATCAATTGAGCAAGACGTGATTTTGTTGATTCGACAAGCAATTGGTGCAGTAGCTTACTTCCGTCAGGCCGCCATTGTAGTCCGGCTCCCCAAGACTCGTTCTGGAAAAATCCTACGAAAAACCATCCGCCAGCTAGCTGTTGAAACAGATGTTCCAGTTCCACCAACCATTGACGACCCAAAGATCATGACCGAGCTGTTGAATGCAATGCAGTCCAAAGGGATCGGCCAGTTTTCAAAATAAAACACAAATCCAAGCTGGCCCACTCCTCTGGGCCAGCACCTTTGCCCCTTCTCACTCCTGATGACCTCCACTACACACCCTTGCATCTTGCTGGCGCAGAGCAACAGCGTCCCGATTGCCAGGAAATACTTTTATGAGTACCTGAGACCTGAAAATTTAACTGTTTGGGAGCCACCTCAAGTCATGCAGCTTGAGCGATGGCTTTTGCAACTAGCAAATCAAGCGTTGCTGTTTGAGCAGATAACTTTTCCAGAAAATCTTAATCGGGTTCTTCAAAAACGTGAGGAGCAACTGGTCTGGGAGGAAATCCTCAGGGAAGATCTCAAGGATTCGAAAGATTTTCTGCAAATTTTGCCACTGGTGCGAACTGTTCAAGAAACTCATCGCTTGTGGCAAATTCATCTGAGTTCAGGGCAATACGACTTTCCGCCTAATCACACTAGGGAGAGATTCACAAAATGGCAAACAACATTCACAAGTCGTTGTGAAAAAGAAGGCTGGTGGACCGAAGCAGACTTAGTATGCAACTGTCTGAAATGGATTAAGGAAGGCCAAATTCCTGTTCCTGAAGAATTCTGGTTCGTTGGCTTTCGAAAAGGTGACGATTTATTACTCAATGAACTTCGTCCAGCCCTTCAATCACGCAACATCACTTTTTGCAATTGGCAAATATCCAGGCCAAAATCTACCAAACCTATTACCCGTTGCTTCGCAGATCAGGAGTCTGAGCTTCGAACTGCGATTGACTGGCTAGCTAGCACTAGGCTGCAACGGCCTGAAGCCAAATTAGCTTTGTTGATCCCGGGTCTCTCACGAGTTCAACACACCGTTAGGCGATTGTTGGATGAACAGTTGATACCAGATTTCGAATGGCAAACTGATTCCAGCCAAGATGTTTACCAAATAGTGGCTGGGCAACCTCTCTTAGAGTTAAAGGCTTTTCAGCATCTGAATCATTGGTGGGAAATCCTACAACTGCACTCCAGCACAAGCTATCCCCAAATCCCTCTCGAGCTACTATCCCAAGTGCTTCGTTCAAGTTTCTGGAAATCAAATGATTCCCAGGAATCTCTCATTCAATTCGAACTCGCCTTGCGCGATAAGGAATCTCTCACTGTGAGCCACAGTCTACTAAGGCATCTCACTGAAAAAACGGGTTGTCTACATTTTTTGGAATTACTCGATAGCTTGAAAGAACTCATTGCAAACACACCTAAGAAACAACTGCCTTCAGAGTGGACTGAATTTTTGAGAAAGGTACGTCAACGGCTAGGCTGGCATCCAGGCAGAGAATGGGATGAGGAACGTGAATTATTCCAGGATCTTTCTCAATTGGACAACATTCTGGGCCCGATTCAGTTGGCTGTCCTCCTTCAGCAAGCCCGTCGACAGCTTCAACACCGGATGTACTATCCCAATCAGGGTGCTGCATCAGAAAAGATTCTGATCATGGACACTCAGGATCTACTTGACCTCCCTATGGATGGTCTCTGGATCTGTGGCTTGACCGGGGAGCAGTTCCCTCCACCATCAAGAAATTCGAACCTGCTGCCGGTACTTTTACAAAATAAGCTTGGCCTGAACTCGATAAATTTCGAACAAATGGAAGAGAGTAGTCACGATCTTTTAGCGCGATGGGAAAACCAAGCAGCCAATCTAGTGCTGAGTGGTCCACTCTCTATTGACGGCCGTGAAGTACGCCCAAGTCTTTGGCTAAACTGGCCCAAAGAAGTCGAGGGCGAAGCAGATTCAAGACGGTTGAATCCACTCTGGAAAAACTTTGCCAGCAAGCAAATCACTTTAGAAACAATCCCCGATTCCGTTGGTGTCCCTCTCCCCTTGGGTACTACCGTGCGAGGTGGAACAAGCGTCCTCAAGTCTCAAGCTCTATGCCCTAAAATGGCTTATGCTGAGTATCGCCTTGGTGCAAAGCATCCCACTGTTCCTCAATCAGGGCTGTCTCCAATACAACGTGGAAATTTGGTTCACTGGTCGCTTGAAAACTTTTGGAATCAAGCACATAGATCGTCTGCTTTAGAGGATATGGTTCAGGTACAAGTATGGATCACAAATAGTGTTGAGGCTGCTATAGAGCGTTTTGAGAAATACTATCCAGGGTTGATCAAAACAAATTTTCGCAGGCTGGAAGCCCAACGTCTCACTATCTTACTCCTCGACTGGCTAGAGTCAGAGAAAAGCCGAATTCCCTTTGTTGTCGAAGCATCTGAAGAAAAAGATGAACTTTCACTTGGTGGATTGAAGTTCAGGGTTCGAATCGATCGGCTGGATCGTTTAGAACACTCTGATCAGTTCATCTTACTCGATTACAAATCTGGAACAGGAAATTCTCCAACAAGTTGGTTTCAGCAAAGAATCACTGAACCACAACTACCTCTGTATGCTTTGAATCTAGAGGAAGGGACTCTTGCGGCCGTTGCTTTTGCCCAGGTTCACAATCGAGAGTGTAGTTTCAAGGGAGTTCAAGCAGATGAAGTTTCACTTCCAGGAATCAGGTCTTTTGACAAGCATCCACATAAAAGAGAGTTGCCTGCTGAATATGATTGGGGTTCTCTCATCGAAGATTGGCGAGTTCGGCTAGAAGATGTAGCACATGAGTTTGCTCAAGGTATTGCCCCACTCAGTTTCGGCATCCAAGTATCCTCTTCAGCTAACCTGATTGAACAGGTCTTTGCTTATTCGGGAGCAAGAGGTTTTTGTAGGGTCTATGAGTCCCAGATTCCTGCATTGAATGTGGATGCTTTTTAGGAAATTGATCGAAAAGAAATCTGATACTTTCAGAGAAGCATTTCATCTAGTGAACGTCTTAGACGAGTTCCTAGTTCTTTTTCTCGTTGTGTCTCAGTGAGTGTGTCAGGATCCCCCAAATATCCAATTGCAATTACAGAGTAGGGTTCCTGATTTTGATTCAAACCAAAAGCCTCCTTAGCTGCTTCTATCGAGAAACCACCCATTTGATGCAGGTAGATTTGACGAGAGGTAGCTTGGATTCCAAGTTGAGCAATTGCCTGCCCTAGATCATAGCCAGCATGTCGATTAACCTTTCCATTCTGAGTGAAAAGCAATCTGTTGACTGCCAGCATTAAAACAGGAGCCTGTTGAGCCCAACTACGATTTCCCTCCGACACACAATCCAACAAGACTTGGTGCCGTGCATCCCCACGATGAGTAATCAAAAGTTGCCAGGGCTGCTCATTGAAGCAGGAGGACGACCAGCGTAAGGCCTCGAGCATGGCTTCTAACTCCACCTCCGGAATTGGTTTTGGGTCAAAAGCTCTTGGGCTCCAGCGATCTTTGATGGCTTGAAGAACCGGCAGATCTGTGTCAACGGATTTGCTCATTCAGACTCCTTGAAATTTAAATTTTGCCGAATAATTGTGTGAACGATCAGTGAATCCTAGTCTCAGTGCTGAGTTCAAAGAGAAGCAAGTGTGAGTTCAAAACAGATAGAAAATCAATGTCTTCTTTCATGATGGCAGCAACGTCTCCAGCTCGCATTTCAATATTGCGCAGCCTTAGTTCTCCCAAAATGAGTTGTAGCCAATAAGCTTGGCCAAGCTTGTTTTGGAAAACTAGTCGCTTCCCCTGCTCAACTTTCGCATCATATATCGAGATTTGCTGATTAATGCGCAATGAACCCTGATCCCCTGTTGGAGACACTACTTTTCTCCAATCACCCCAAGGTGGGTCGCCAAAAAATTTCCGTTCATAATCAGGAGCCAGGACTTTTTGATCAGGGTATAGCTATATTTGAAGAAAATGATTGTCAGATGTGTTTGAGGGATTGTACTCGCTATGCAAAACACCAGTTCCCGCAGTCATTCTTTGCACTTCTCCAACTCTAATGACATCTTGATTGCCCAAACTATCCTGATGCTCTAATTCGCCTTCTATCATATACGAGATAATTTCCATATCTCGATGCCGATGGGGTTCAAAACCAGATCCAGCCTTCCCCCGATCCTCATTGATTACTCTCAATTGATGGTATCCCATATGATTTGGGTCAAAGTAAGATCCAAATGAAAAACTGTGTTGGCTCTGCAACCAACCTAAATCTACTTTTCCTCGAGATGAGGATGGTCGTTTTGAGATCATTTTTTTCATGTTAGGTGAGATTAAAGAAATTGAAAATAAAGGATTGAAGATATCTAAGATTTCAATAGATTAATAATATTAAATTTTACTCATTTTAATAAATAATTTTTATCAAATGACTTTGGATCAAATAAGGGTTTTGTCAACAATTGTTCAAACAGGCAGTTTTCGAGGGGCAGCGGAGCTTCTTCATCGCACTCAACCAACTCTCAGTATTGCAATAAGGAATCTGGAGAGAGAAGTTGGCTTTGAGTTATTTGATCGGACAAATTATCGCCCAGTTCTTACCACAGAAGGAACAAAAGTCCTCTCGCAAGCTCGGAAAATTCTGGGACAGGTTGAGGAGTTGGAGAGCTTAGTTCAGACCATCAGGGAGGGGGTTGAAACAGATTTTTTCATTGTGTTTGACGCACTCTGTCCACCCGAAATGATTTCTCAATTTCTTTGTTATTTTGAGAAAGTTCATCCCCAGACTCGTTTACGCCTGTCAGTTGAGTATGTGAGTGGAGCGTTCGAAAGAGTTTCAACTGGAGAAGCCCAAATTGCGTTGTGCCCTGTTCATGAAAGCTTGGAAGAGTTTCGGAACATCGAACTGTTTCGAATCCAGATGATTCCTGTTGCAGGCCCTCAATTTGTCGATCATCTCGGTGAATCTCCAACGATAGCTAACTTGGAACAAGCCACACAGATTGTAGTTGGTGATTCCAGAACGAAAGGACCTCGGAAAGATTTTGGTGTACTTGACAGAGTAAAGCGCTGGACAGTGAATGATCACGCTTTAAAGCTGGAGTTGCTTAGGCAGGGCATGGGTTGGGGCAGACTACCTGAATTTCTGGTCAAAGAGGAGATCGTCAAAAAGAATTTGATTCGTCTTTCGGAGTCCTTGATCAGCAGTATTTCAATACCGGTTTACTTGCTTAGAAAAAGGAATACTGTGTCAGGAACTGTGACACAACAAGTATGGGACTACTTTTTAGAGTGCATTGATGCTGAAAATAGTAATTATCCAGCCTAACTCTCCAATTTAGCCCCACTTGTCTGTACGTACTTTTTTCTTCGCATGAACCGGACACTTGAAGAGGGGCTCTGCTTCTTTTTCTTCTTCGCGCTTTTTGGCATTGACTACACCATTTGCTCGCTGCTCTGGAGTTGGATATTCTACTTCCAGGAACATTGGCCCCAGTCCTGTATCTCTTGTCTCACTCATCGACAATTGATAGCGAGGCTCCACTCTCTGAAATTCGTTTGGTTGAACAGGTGCAATTGGAGTCACCCGGTCTCTCGCCCCATCTAGATACTGAGGATAAAAATTTGTAGTACCCTCCAATCGATGCCAGGGAGTTTGTTTTCTTTTTTTCTTAATTTGAGCTACCATCACGGCCTTTAGTTACAAAATAAACATAGTTAGCTTGTCTGTGTGTTTCATTGGATTGAAACCTCCTCAAAAGTGATTCTCATGGAACCATCTGATTTTCCCACCCGGGAAACTGTTTATGCAAAGATTCGCGCCGATTTGGATCAGTATGGTTGGAGTCTCATTTCGTCAATTTATCGTGATGAACTTTTCACACACACGGTTGGTCTCAGCTGGGGCTATGAACACCAGGAGATTGAGCTCATCGGTCTGAATCAAGAAATCGCTGCCATGTTGCTCAATGAATTGGCCAGACGAGTCGTCAATGGTGAAAAATTTCATGCCAACTGCCATTTTGAAGATATTGTAGATGGAGTTGATTTGATCCTTGTGGAAAACCCAATTGACCCACAGGGCAAGCCGATGACCAATGGCAGGCTTCGTTTGATTTGGCCTGATGAAAACAACCTCTACCCCTGGCAGAGAGGCTGCGAAGAGGAATGTCTAATTCAGCAGTGGTTTCCAGATTCAACCATGCCTGAAAGAGATACTTGCGAGGCCTACGCCCTTTTGGAGCAAGCTACCCTCCGCTGAAATATAATCTATTCACTCAATTTTTTGTCCTGCTGCAGCATTCTCTCCATTTCCAAGATTAGCGTTTCTCGAAAACGCTCCTGCCGCAAACCAAATTGAAGCGAGGACAGTAGATACCCCAAGGGTTCCCCAACGTCGTAACGTGACCCTTTCATTTTCACTGCTGAAACCTTGCCTTTCGAAGCCAATTGGTTAATAGCTTCCGTTTGAGTGAATTCACCTTGATGCTCATGCGTATTGTCGGTTGCACGAAGTGCATCAAAAATTTCTGGAGTATACAGGTATCGACCATAAGACGCATAGTTACTAGGCTCAGCCCCTGGAGCTGGCTTTTCCACCATCTGTCTGACTTCCATGATTTCTCCTTCATTAACAGGATCAATCACTCCGTATCGTGAGATGTCTTCTTCCGGCAATGCTTCCACAGTTAGGATCGTATTACCTGTTTCCTTGTAAGCTTCAATCAATTGTAGAGTCAACGGAGGATTTCCCATCACGATGTCATCTGGATACGCCACCACAAAGGGAGCATCTTGGACAAAGGGCTCCACTAACATCAGGGCATTGCCTGTACCCATCATCTCTTGTTGTCTCAATGTGAAGATGTTCGCGCTCGTTGGCTTGATTAGCTCCAGTTTTTCCAGGGAGTTCGCTTTAGAAAAAGCTGAGTCTAGCTCAACTTCACGATCAAAATAGTCTTCTAAAACCTTTTTTCTGCGTGATGATACCAAAAGGATGTCTTCAATACCGGAATCCACCATCTCTTGAACAATGAAATCAATCACTGGCCGGTCAATCAGAGGAAACATTTCCTTTGGAACCGTCTTGGAGGCTGGTAAAAATCTCGTTGCATATCCAGCCGCTAAAATCACACCTTTCATGCAAACTCCATTTCTATTCAGATGATACAGGCAATCACTTCGGTTGTTGAAGAAGACTCAACAAATAGTCTACTAGTTGCTGAACGGTCTGTAGTTCCAAGATTTGCTCGATGTCGGCTTCCTGACCGAACTCGTCTTCCAGGGCCATAATCACATTCATCGCATCCAAAGATGTCAAATCCAGATCATCTCTTAGATTTGAATCCAGCTTCACCTCTTCCAGGGGGAGATCTAATTCCCGAGCAATTGTCTTGAGGCAAACTTCTCGGATTTTTTCTTCGCTCAGTTGCATGAGCGAAAAACTAGGCAGGCATTACTGCCACCAAAGGCAAAGGAATTTGAGAGCACGTTTTGAATTTTATGGCTACGTGAAACTGGAGAAAGATTCTGCAGATGACATGCCGGGTCAGTAGGTTGACAGTTTAAGCTTGGAGGCAAGATTTGATGCTCGATGGAGAGTACAGAAACAACAGCTTCAATAGCAGAAGCAGCCCCCATACTGTGTCCTAATTGCGACTTGTTTGCAGTACAAGATGGAATTTGCTCGCCAAAGATCTTCTTGATTGCTGCTCCTTCCGTTTGATCATTCAACTTCGTACCCGTTCCGTGTAGATTTATACAATCCACCTCAATTGGAGATATCTCCGCATCATTCAGAGCCTTTTGAATCGCATGGCTCACTCCCTCCAGGTTCGGGCTTGTTAAACTTTCTGCATCGCAACTCGAAGCAAACCCAATCAGCTCAGCGATCGGTGATTTTTTTCTTTGATTGCATGAATCTTCTGTTTCCAGAACAATCATAGCAGCTCCCTCACTCAGCACAAAACCATCTCGATCCCTTGAGAAAGGCTTACATACCTGCTCTGGAGCATCCTTACTTCTTGAGAGCACCCCCATTGCCTCCCATGTTCTAAGTAATTCATACGTAACAGGTGCTTCAGCTCCTCCACAAATCACCGTGTCAAAAAGGCCTGCCTGAAGCCATTCTGCGCCAATTCCAATTGCATTTGCTCCAGAAGAACAAGCAGTATTTACAGTGAGGTTCCGACCTTTGCAACCATGTTCGATTGCAATCTGGGCTGAGAGCGCATTGTTCATCATTTTGGGAATTGTAAAGGCATTGATCTTCTGATTTGTCTCTGGAAGATACAGTGCGTCGTAAGCAGGTTTGTAGGAAACAATTCCCCCAATTCCCGTCCCAGCAACAACAGCACATTTTGCTAGGTCAGGACCAGTAATTTCAGACTGTGCTATAGCTTCTCTTGCTGCAAGCAAACCATATTGGACAAAGGCTTCACAAGATCGTTGTTCTCTAGGCGAAAAATAAATCTTTGGGGCATAATTTTGGATGATTCCTGCGACCTTAGTCAGAGAGGGGGTAGGATCAAATTTGGTGATGTCACGGACACCAGATTTCCCGTAGGAGAGATTATTCCAAAATTCTTTGATTTCAACACCAAGTGGACAGAATATCCCCATACCTGTGACGAAGATACGCTTACGCCCCATTCTGATCTCGATTCACAACTCCAACGATTCCAGGGTGACATCGCCTATAAACCTCAACATAATCTGGTCGGTTGATATGGGCATATTGAAGAGTTGCATCCAAGCTGACGTATCCAAAAAGTTGAGCAAGATCCGTTAAGTCCAGCCCATTCTCTAACAAATGTGCTGCGAACGAATGACGGATGATACGTGCATTGATACGGCTCTGAATTCCGGCTCGTTTTGCGTGCTTCTTAATCATGAACCAAAACCCAATTCTCGTCATTCTCTCACCGTCTCTGTTGGGAAATAAGCACAAATCTGCTTCGTAACGTAGCCTATCCTGCCTACCTTGACTGAGGTATTTTTGCAGTACCTCAATTGCCATTGTAGTGACTGGAACCATTCTCTCTCTTCGACCTCGCACCTTTAGAAAACCCAAATCCAAAAATAAATCTGAGGTGTCCAAATTCAATAGTTCATGAACTTTTAAACCACTTGAATAGAGCAACTCCAACATTGCTCGATCTCGTAATCCAAGATAATGATCATCTGAAGGAGCCTCCAATAAATCTTCAACCTCTTTTGTACTCAAGAGCTCTGGTGGCTTTAGGGGAATTTCAGGAAACTTAACAAGATGGAGTGGGTTGACATGAATCCAATTTTTTCCCTCTGCACAATTTAAAAATAGTTTTAGGGAAGAAAGATGACGGCAAACCGAACTAGGTTGCATGAAATCAAGCAATTGATCTCGGTATTGTTCCATAAGCGAGCGATTGACCTTCCCAAGGTCCCCTGCCTCTGTGGTGGCTGCATACCACTGCAGAAACTGCTGAGTGTCATCGTGGTGGTTTCTCAGGCTGCTGTCTGAGTAGGATTGCGGCTTCATCCATTCCATAAATTCTTGAAGCAGCGTTTCCATGAGGAAGCAAGTGTAGGAATGAAGGGAGGGGGAGAAGCCCACGAGAACCGTGTGAGCAAATGGGCTTTTGATGCCTAGCCCGAATAGGTGGAGAAACGTGTAAGAATTTTAGGCTTCCTTAATAAAGGCGTGCTCACCATTCTCAGGGACAATCTCCGTTTGGTGATGAAAAGGCAACAAAAGTTTGTCATCACGAGAACCGCAGGACTTCTCGGCAAAAAATCACAGTCAATATGATTTTTAAACCATGTTGAATCCTAGCGAATACAGCCCATGTCGGCAAGTGAATTCAAGCTTAGACTAGAACCTGATCAAGTCTTTCGCAAAGATCACGAAGATTTTTTTCCATTTCATCATACTGAGGTTGTTGCTTCTGTCTCATCAACTGATCAGCCAGATTCAATGCTACCAACAAGTACAAATTACTGGAGGAAATGGAGCTCGAGCTTTGCTGAATCGTTGAAATTTGCTGCTCTAAGAAGCTTTCCACTTTCCTTATGTGCTCTTCGCCATGGGGACTTGCAATCGCAAATCGGTTACCGTTGACTGTAATTTGATATTGTTTGCGATCAGCTTTGGCGTCAGACATGACAGTTCCTCAACAAGGTATAAAGTTAGCCCTCTGCAATAATTTTCACTTTCTCAGTTTGCAAAACTCGATAGAGGTTTCGCTCCTGAGGTTTTGATGGATCAAACTGTGAAGTAAACTGGTAAACACGCTTATGTCGGCTTGTCGTGAAACGAAATGTGATTGGCAGCGGTTGTTCTTTATTTATTACTGGAAGTTGTTTTGCGTCACTGGGTTCAATGTAAATGAAATTAGGCGAGTTAAACCGGACAAGAGCACTGAACTCTTCATTATTGCGCTGATCTGTTGGTGATCTACAGCTGGCTGTCAACTGCACCCCTGGAGCCACCTGTCGCGAATTGCTTACCACCAGATCTGGATTTTCAGAAGTGACCCTCAACTTCTCCCTGAGTTTGACCAGGAGATCCAACTTCTGATAGTCCAGTTGCCCCAATTTCTGAATTGCCTGTTCAAAAATTTCAGCCCTCTTGGAAATGGCCTTGTAGTCTTTAACATCCATCAATCTGGACATTTCCCACAACAATTGAGCCTCTTCTTCTTCCAGATGAAACTCTTTGCTGACCATCTCGATCAATTTTAGACGAGCGCGATCATACAGTTTGACCTTGAAGCCATCAACTAAATTTTGATCTGGTGTGTAATAAATATTGAGGTTCCCGCGGTCAGTATCCTCCCAAAAGGTGGGACCTGCGAATTTCAGTCGACCACATGAGATTTCAATCACTTTACTAAAATTAATTTCCCCAAGAACGTTAACATCGTCCATCACGTCCTTGAGAATTCGTTCAACAAACTCCTTTTCCTTGTGACGCTCGTAGAAAAGAGCCAATCCAATCTGCAGAATCCTTACTCCGTTATTTATCAGTACACCTTGATCAAGATCCTCCTTATTGACATCTGGTGGGTTATCAACCTGCAGAATTTCTCCAAGCAGATGGGCTTGTAAATCTCTATCCCATTTCTCGTTATAGACCTTCTCCAACAGCTTTTTCATTTCAGTAGCGATGACATCTACGATGAAATACAGGGCAGGGCTATTTTTTCCGTGTTTGAAAATTTCAATGCCGTAAATCCTGAAGTACATGAAGCAGCGTTTGAGGTAATCAATTCGCTGATAATCTGCTAAGTGATTTACAAAGTTTCCATAGTGGAACGCCACGTTATAGAGATTTCGAGCTTCGTTGTTCTTGATCGCATGCTTGATCGCAAATCGAAGGAGAGTGTTGAACCGAATGATGATCACATCGACCAAATGATCATCCTCTAATTCAATCGCTGTCAGGCCGATTTCGGACATCTCTGCCGCCACCAATGAAGCCAGATCAAATGAACCATCTTCAATTTGCCGTATGTAAACGTTGCCAAGCAGGCGGAAAAGCTTCTGCTCATAAAACGTCTTTGTTTTTTCCATGTCTCCATACTGACCAATCATCGTCTTAAAGCTGATGTCGGTTCGCACTTTGGGCATGACAGTAAAAAATTCATCACCGATATGAGATTTGACCCGAACATACTCATGAATCGTCAAACTCATTTGGTGAATGATATCCGCCTTGAGTTCCTTGAACGACACATACTCCAGAATATCGTCCAACTGGTTCAAAGCCTCGAACATCTGTACTTGGTACTGTTCACGTATGTTGGGCACTGTTATTAGAGCCTGGGCTCTATCAGTTGTGAGATCATGTATTTGATCAATATTGTTCCCATAGATGCGGCTAATTACGTTGCTAGGTTTGGTATACCGCAAAATGTAGAAAATATAGGGAAAGGCAAAAAAAGCTGAGAGAACAAGAAGAATATGAGTGTTAAAAACTCGGCTGGCAGGACGAACTAGATCAATGTCCGCATAAAGATTAACGAGAATTGCGTGCATCCCTGAAACAATCAGAAACCAAACATAAATCAAACTGGGTAGATCTTTCATGTAAAGATCAATCAGTTTAGGGATGCTTTGTGAGGCAATCGAGATAACGAGAATCAAAGTTCCAAGGATCATCCCTAGTAAGGCTTGCCAGACCTCAGCACTGAATCCCATATCAACACCCTCAAACCCTTCTGGGAAACTCCCACTGAAGAAGGCGATGACGCCCTTGTATGGTTCAAAGAGGACCGCATCAAAAAGAATGTCGCAAAGAGTGACGAGCAAGACTACTCCTACCAACGATGCGATTGACCTGTTACGATCTGCAAAAGCTAACGCGCGAAAAATATAGAAACTAATCTGCAGAGACGATTTTTGTGATTCCTGTACGGCAGCCTGATCTGAAACTGTATCCATAACCTTCAAACAGTATGATGAGTCAAAACTTCAAAATCCTATAAGGATTTGCTTTAGTTATTTGTTCAACACATTCGAGAATTGAGAAATTTTTGAAGAAAATAATTAGATTGCAATCAACTTCTCGAAACCACAAGCAATAGACGCCCCAACTTAATTAGGGGCTTCATTTTCAATGAGCTTTCCTTCTTCCAAAGAAATCACCCTATCTGCTATTCCCAACACATCACTGCTGTGGGTGGCTACGATCATGGTTTTGCCTGCTTTCCGAATGAGTTCCCGAAATAAACGCAACGCTTGTTCTCCAGTTTGTCGATCTAGATTGCCAGTGGGCTCATCAGCCAATACTAAATTGGGATCATGAATCAGTGCGCGGGCAATCGCTACCCTCTGTTGTTCCCCACCAGAAAGTCGATCAGGGAAGCTTTCTAAGCGATCTCCCAAACCCAGCTCCTGCATCAACTCAGCAACTCTCGCTCTGGCAATTTTTGTAGATTCTCCATTTAATTCCATTGGGAGCAAAAGATTTTCTTCAACGGTCAATGTTGGAATTAAATTGAAGGACTGAAAAACGAATCCAATATTTTTTCTACGAAATAGAGTTCTTTGGTGCTCATCCAATTCATTCAACCTAGTCTTCACTATCCTAATACTTCCTGAGGATGGTTCATCGATCCCAGCCAGTAAGTTGAGCAAAGTAGATTTGCCAGAGCCACTTCTTCCCAACAAAGCCACGATCTGTCCTTCTTGAATTTTAAGATTTACATTTCGAAGAACTTCCCGCTTCTCACCACCCTCCAAATAGAACTTACTCAACTCGTTCAGTTCTAAAAAATCTTTTGCTAAAGCCTCCAAACGGAATCCTCAATCAAAGTTGACAAGTGGCAGCAATCAAAGTATTTTTATCTGCTTTGCTGATGGCGGGAGTAGCTCAGCTGGTAGAGCGCTGGATTGTGATTCCAGTGGTCGTGGGTTCAAGTCCCATCTCTCGCCCCATGGGCGCCTGTAGCTCAGCTGGATAGAGCATTTGACTTCGGATCAAAGGGTCGGGGGTTCGAATCCTCCCGGGCGCGCCATGCCTTCCTGATAATTCACCAATAGTTCTAGTACTCCCGCTTCAGCCATTCCTGCTATCAAAAAATTCTCAGCAATCTGATTCATCATCCCACTGCTACCCTGTTGAGAAGCGGTCGCTCTTTCACTGGAAGATGGATGATCGCAGAAAAAGCCCCGACCCCTACGCCAACCCACCAAACTATATCGTAAGACCCGAATTCATCATAGAACAAACCACCTAGCCATACTCCCGAAAAACCACCTAGTTGGTGAGATAAAAAAACCAATCCATATAAAGTACCCATGTACTTAAGTCCATAAATATGAGCTACTAATCCTGAAGTTAGTGGAACAGTGGCTAACCATAAGCCTCCCATCACAGCTGAAAACAATAGAACCGAGTTCGAGGTAATTGGCATCATGATGAAGACTGCAGCCGCAATTGTCCGACCAACATAAATCAACGATAGCAAATTTTTCTTTGGAAAGTATTTCCCAAGTGCCCCAGCGGCTATGGTTCCCAAAAGATTTGCCATGCCAATCACAGCAATGGAAAATGCTCCCAACGCTGACGTCGTTGAGACTCCAATACTTCGTAAAAGGCTATCCTGTGGAATCCTTATGCACATTTCCTCCACTATAGCTGGAAAATGTGCAGTGATGAAAGCCAGTTGAAAACCACAGGAGAAGAATCCCAAGAAAATCATAATGTAGCTCGGATCCTTTAGTGCTTTGCCACAAACTTCTCCTAGGCTCTCCTCTAACTCTTGCCTAGTTGCAGAATTTTTTGATCGCAAAAAAGGCAGAACTACTAAGACAAAAAGAATCGAAACTGCAAAAACTAGAAAAACTTCGGACCAAGGCATTATCCCAAGTAACCAACTAGCTATCGGAGGACCAACAATCTGGCCAGCTGATCCAGCTGCTGTTGCAATTCCCAACGCTAGGGAGCGATTCTCAGGACCCGTACTTCTACCTACGACAGCCAAGATCACCCCAAAACCTGTCCCTGCGATTCCAAAACCAACTAAAATCTCTAGTATTTGAAGTGCTTCTGGAGTGACAGCATAGCTACTCAAAACTAGTCCTACAGCGTACACAAGGGCCCCAAGCACAATTGCTTTTCGGTCTCCCCACTTTTCTGCAATGACACTGAAGAGCGGTTGCCCAATTCCCTAAGCAAGATTCTGAATCGCAATCGCCAGAGAAAACTCAGAACGAGGCCAAAGGAACTCACTGCCAATAGGGACCTGAAAAACCCCAAAGCTAGCCCTAATTGCAAAACCAACCATTAAAATAACGCAACCAGACAACAACACTGGAGTAAAAAATGATGCCTTATTGTCTGAAAGCATAATCAGAAAAACTCTGTCTCTAAGGATGAAGTGGGGACTCTAGTAACGGCAGATAAATCAGCGGTGGGAGTACATTTTCAATAATGTCAGCTTGCTTTAGTAGACTTTCCAGCCTGATACATGCCAGGCCGGGGAAGCAGCTACTTTTAAGAGTTTAGGCTTTCAACCTCTCGACTTCGTCAGGTTTCATCTTGGTTGCTGCGGCAACAACTTCAATGTTCATACCGGTTTCAATATTTACGAGCCTTCGAGCAATTTCAACTCGCTCATGTTCTTGGCCACGCAGCATTCCTTCTCGGTGGCCTTGGCGCCCTTTTGCTTCAATTGCTTCCATAATCCGATCCCGAATTCTTTTTCGAATTTGATCCACCGGAATGATTAAGGCTGCCAGAATAAGAACCATCAGCCACTCGCCAAACCCTAAGCCAACCGTTCGTAAAACCTCACCTCCCAAGTAAGTGAAGAGAATTTGGAGGAAAAAGATTAAGCCAACGACCCGTAAGAAATTCTTGTTCTCACCAATATGCTCGAAAAGGTCTGTACCCTCTGTACGTGAATTAAATTTATTGAAGTTATTGATGAACACAAAGAAGGCAAAAAATGCTGTCAAAAGTACAGCATCTGGATTGTAGTCTGGATCTGTTGGTAATCCACAGCGACTTTCATCACAGGCGAAGTAACTACTCAGTCCATCACTCGTCAAGAAGAACAAACTCATGATAGCCATCGCAATCCCATTCGTGAAAATCGCAGACCACATATCTGGAGTGATCAGTGGGGTATTTTTGGGGATTGGTGGTTCCTTCATGTAACGGCTTAAGGCAGCCTCTCCTGCAAATGCGATGGCAGCTAGAGTATCCATGACAAGGTTAATCCAGAGCATTTGAGTCATGGTAAGCGGCAGGTCCACCCCAAAGAAGGGGCCAAAGAAAGCTACCAAGATCGCTGCAACGTTTACGGAAAGCTGAAAGATCAGAAACTTTCGAATAGATTTGAGCAAAGTCCTACCATAAAGAACAGCACGAGTCAGTGATGAGAAATTATCATCCAAAATGACAATATCACTGGACTCCTTTGTCATTTCAGTACCACTTCCCATGGCAAACCCAACATCCGCATTTTTTACGGCGGGCGCGTCATTAACGCCGTCTCCTGTCATTCCGACAACCCAATTTCGTTCTTTGGCAGCTTTTACAAGACGACTTTTATCGGTGGGTAGTGCTCTCGCCACCACACATAGATTAGGCAGCATGTCACGAACCTGAGAGTCAGACATCCCTCCCAGTTCTGTGGAGGTTGTCACAACAGGATTATCCCCTTGGATAATCCCCATCTCTTTAGCGATTGCGCGCGCCGTATTCTTGGCATCACCTGTGATCATGACCACCCGAATTCCTGCTGCTTGTGCCTCTTGAACAGCTACTTTCGCTTCCTGACGAATTTCGTCTCTCAACCCGAAGATGCTGACTAAAGCAAGATTTTGAGGCAGGGTAGGATCCTCACCAATTGACTCATCGGTCACTGCTAGACCAATCAAACGCATGGCTCGCTCGGACATTTTATTCATCTCGTTCAGCAAGTTTTCATGCGAAGGTAGAGGCTGGCGCTCTCCGTTTTCGTCTATATAGGCTGTACAGTTAGCCAGAACAATTTCTGCGGCCCCTTTGACCATCGTGACCGACTTCTTTCCTTTTACCTGTGAGGCTGAAAATTTATAGAGGCTCTTGAAGGGGATATTTTGGACGAGTTCTACATCGTCTTTTTCCTTTAGATTCTCATCCAAGTATCTAAGAAGGGCTTGTTCAGTTGGATTAGCACCAACAATGACAAGTTTTGGACCAGTAGTGTCAATGGCAGCGGTGGTATTGTTGCGCAAGGAGAAGATAATTTCATTGCGCAGACCATCAGGAATTTCATCAAGCTTAGAGTGGTGTTTGCCTGTACCGTCTAGAGTATCAGCAACCTGTAATAAGCCCTGTGTCAGGGTTCCAGTTTTGTCGGAAAACAGAACCGTTAGACTGCCGGCTGTTTCTATTCCGAGTAACTTCCTCACGAGAACTTTAGCCTTCAACAGCTTACGCATGTTCATCGAAAGGACGGTTGCGATCATCATTGGGAGTCCCTCTGGAACGACTACCACGATGATGATGATGGCTAAGACAATTGCCGTGACGATATCATGGACAATTTCTCCAAATGGCTGTGAAAAGTATACACCAACACTTTCCGCTTCAATGAAGATGTGATTGGACATGAAAGCAAAGGCAATCATCACAGAACCAATGTAGCCAAAGCGGCTTATCTTTTGCCCAAGATCTGCTAGCTTTTCCTGCAAAGGAGACAATCGGTCTTCAGCTGAGACCAATTCTTTCATGGTCTGGCCATATTTAGTTTTGTCTCCAACAGCGGTCACTAGCATCACGCCTTCGCCATCGTCGACCAAGGCAGCACGTGGAAGTTCGTTTCGCTCCTCGTCAATCTTGTTTGAGTCTTCGGCTGGAACTTTCTTAATCGGTTCTGATTCTCCAGTCAGGGCGGCAGCATTTACTTCGAGTTTTCCCGCGAGCAAGTACCCATCAGCTGGAACAGTATCGCCTGGTTGTAGAACCACATGGTCCCCAGCAACCAAATCGTTGATGCTGATCTCTTGAAGTGTGTTATCTCGGAAAGTTTTAACTTTGACTAATGAGGCTTCTTCGAGAAGTTTTTGAAACTCGTTCTCATTACTATATTCTGACCAGGTAGCGACGAGAGTGGCCAACGCCACAGCTATTGCGATTCCTACACCCTCATACCAAGGAGCAAAGCCAATCACTGAGAGGAAAACTGTGATCCCGAGCGCTGCAATCAGGATGATAATGATTGGATCTTTTAGGTTTGCTAATAGCTTATCGGAAAAACTTTCTACCTCCTGCGTAGTTACAGCGTTTGAACCATTCTGATTTCTCGACTGCAGCGCTTCTGCTTCAGTCAAACCAGGATACTGAAATTTCATTTAGACTCCTTTGCAAAACCTTGATTCATCACTTTATTGAA
>JACLAC010003223.1_pt1 | contig 56200 bp, 57 predicted proteins | sample 8027881 | NCBI WGS metagenome assembly JACLAC01 (sample SAMN15725517, study PRJNA655200) | protist metagenome | isolation source: fluorescence activated cell sorting (FACS) single amplified genomes of... | place: Spain: Blaines Bay Microbial Observatory, Mediterranean Sea | collected 2016-01-19 | reverse complement strand
CCATCTGACCTCCTCGGTGCCGTTAAGGTAACTGGGCAATCTGGACAATTTCGCTATGGCATGCTTTCCGCGTTCGAAGACGAGGTGCGCCTACCTGGTACCATAGAAACTGGACCAAATGCTGGCCAATCTGTCCGAGTTGAAGGCGATGGACGAGACTTCGGCGTTGCCCGGCTCCTCTGGGAAACGACTGGTCGCGGAAGGACTTCTGTCGGTTATATGGGAACGATGGTCGGGTACAGCGATTATGATGCCATCGTTCATGGCGTCGACGCGCATTGGCTGTCACCGAACGGTCAATGGGAAATAGACAGCCAATTCATGTCCAGCGACGTCGACGACGTAACAGGCACTGGGGCCCTGGCCGATATCTCCTTTAAGCCGAGACAGGGTGTACAGCATTACCTGTCCCTGGACTGGTTAGAAGACACGCTCAATATCCGCGACCTTGGTTTTATCCGAAGAAACGACTCCAGGAACGTTATTTATCGCTATAACCACACAACCGGGCGTGGTTTGAAGCGCCTACGCAGCAAAAGCACTTCAGCGGTCGTCAGTAATGAATGGAATCAAGAAGGCCGCCTAGTTAGAAGTGGCTACTTCTTACGAAATTCTTGGACGCTGAAAAGTTTGAACGAGATTCGCACAGAACTCGACTTCTTTCCCAGCAAGTGGGATGACCGCAACAGCTTCGGCAACGGAGACTTCAAGACCAAAAATCGCGTTGTCGGTGAAGTCGCATTCGGCACGGACACTACTAAAATGTTGTCCTTCAGCGCCTTATTGGGCGGACGTCAAGAAGAACTCGGAGGCTGGACAACTAGAAGCGCCCTTGGCGTGACATTTCGTCCCAATGACCGATTTTCTCTCGATCTGGATCTAAACTATTTCGACCGCGATGGGTGGCTACTGCACCAATTTGTCTTTGGCCAAAGCGAGCCAACATTCGATCGCAACATGTTTACCTTCCAAGCCCAAGAGTTTCAGCCCAAACTTGCCATGGACTTTTTTATTTCGGCCAAACAACAACTGCGGCTGACCATGCAGTGGGCTGGCATTCGAGCTGAAGAAGAGGATATCTATACAATTCCAGCTAATGACGGTGAACTCATTCGAACCATGCGCAGTCCGCTTGATAATGGCAGAAACTTCACAGTTTCAAGGCTGACCGCGCAATTGAGGTATCGTTGGGAAATTGGCCCACTATCAGATCTGTTCGTCGTCTACACCCGGGGCAGCAATCTTCCCGATCAAATTGATGAAACATTTAGTGATTTGTTTTTAGACGCGCTCGATGAACCCATCGTGGACATCTTTGTCGTCAAGCTTCGCTACCGATTCGGTATCTAGTCCAACGACATAGTCAAACAGGAACATTGGCGGGACGATTTGAAGACACTAAGCACCGTTATCAATGGCGCGCGGCGAAAAGCGCACGCAGCCACTTAATTGCTCTCCCGATTCAATGATTGAAACGCCATGATGCGCCTCTCCACGCGCCATTATGTTGAATGCGTCGGGAACGTTCGAAACAGGTTCCATGCAAAAATAGGTCTCCCCCGGGCTATAAGCGACTAACCGAGCAAACACACTATCTGCAGCGATCGCTAAGCAATGCCCATTTTCTGGCCAAGTGATACGGGCCATACCATCCCAGCCGTCGTAAACATTGTCCAAACGTACCCGGGCAGGTTTAACGCCATTGGTAAAGCGGTCTGCACAACTGACGCGACGGTCAGACATCAGCTCATCGTCCAACAGCCATTCATGCGAAACCTGCAGATCGACTCGACATTCTTGCGTTAAGGGAAAGTACGGGTGAAGGCCAAAACCGACCGGCATCGGTTCCTGGCTACAGTTCGTAATCTGCAGAGATATTTCTAGGACCATTTCCTGTAACTGAACCGTCTGACACGCCATATAGGACCAAGGCCAGTCTCCCCCTTCATAGACAAACTCAAGCACAACAGAGGTCTCTGTCTGTCGATGCACTGACCATACCCCCTGCCACCCGTGTCCGTGAATTGCATGTACTTCAGGAAGATTATTCGCTGCAAGCCGAACTGTTTTACCGAGGTATTGGAACGCACCGTTGCGGATTCGCGACGCAAATGGAAGTAACGGAAATGTACCGGGACAGCCAAGACCACGCGGTTGAAACCACGGGATATGCTTTCCATCATGTTTACTCTCGTAGCGAACGACTACGCCACCTAACGCCGGGTCTAGTAAAACTCGGGCGGACCCTGACGTGAGCTCCACCAAGTCGGAGCCCGTATGCCAACTAGATTTCATGCAGGTATAGTAAAGGATTGGCAGCGAGGAACGCAGATGGAATTCGGAGTTCAGGTAAACGTCTATCGTACTGATTGGGCGACTATTCGACAGTACGTTAACGCCTTAGAGACCGGTGGTTGGGATTCACTTTGGTTTGCTGATCATTTCATACCGCCAGGCGCAGATCACGCCGAAGAAGCGCTCACTGCCTTCGAAGGTTTAACCGCAATCGCAACGGTAGCCGGGATGACAAAGAATCTTCGCTTAGGCAACCTCGTCCTGGGGAACACCTACCGTAATCCAGCGCACGTCGCCAAAATCGCAGCGACGATCGATACCATGAGCGAAGGCCGATTCACTCTCGCCATCGGCGCCGGTTGGTACGAACGGGAACACGAGGCTTATGGCTGGTCGTTTCCATCTATGAAAGAGCGTCAAGATCGATTCGAAGAGGCGGTCCAGGTACTCCGCTTACTCATACACAGCAACGAACCCGTCAATTTTCATGGCCAGTACTATCACCTTAATGCGGCGAGTCTTTCGCCAGGTAGCCACAACAAACCAATCCCGATCATGATCGGCGGTACTGGCGAAAAACGCACATTACGCACTCTTGCTCGCTACGGAGATGTCATGAACCTAGATGGCTGGGCTGGTGGCGGCATGGCACTCGCGCACTACCAGCACAAGGCAGCCATCATTGAGCAACATTGTGAAGCTGTGGGTAGAGACCCAAACGAGATCCGTCGCACATTACTAATGCCCTGCTACGTGACGGACAATCAAAATCTCATCAATCGCGCTATCAAAAGCCTCGGACCGGGCACCGTTGCCGGCCCCAAGCAGTATGTTATCGACCGTATCGGTGAATTCCAGGAAGCAGGGATCGCAGAAATTATGTTTGGCGGTGTAACCGACAGCGGTATGGAACGCGTACAGCTACTGCAGGAAGAGATCGTCTCTCAATTTAAGTAAAACAACGCCGTAACCAAGCATGAGGATCGACAAACCACAAAATGTCACGTGAAATATCTCATTCAGAAGGTCGTGATTGGCAGATACCAATTCGCTATCCCGACCCTGCCATCGAAGTGATCGATGCCAGGTTTCAACCCTATGTTCTCGGCTCAGCCGCCCTCGAACGACTTTGGACTGGCGCTCGATGGGCGGAAGGTCCTGTGTGGTTCGGAGACATGCGCTGCCTGATTTGGAGCGATATTCCAAACAATCGAATGCTCCGCTGGGACGAAGATTCGGGCGACGTTTCTATCTATAGGTCACCCGCAAACAACGCCAACGGTAATACACGAGACAAGCAAGGGCGATTGATTACTTGTGAGCATGATAGTCGTCGGGTAACACGAACAGAGCATGATGGGACAATTACTGTCCTCATCGATCGCTTTGACGATAAGCGACTAAATGCACCAAATGACGTCGTCGTCGCGGGAGACAATAGCATCTGGTTCACGGACCCCGGCTACGGCATACATTGGAATTACGAGGGTCATCGAGCGCTCTTTGAGCTGCCAACTCGAACCTATCGCCTTGATGCGAATACAGGTGTTGCCAGCGTCGTTGATGAATCCCTCGCGAAACCAAACGGCCTAGCATTCTCACCTGACGAACAGACGCTTTACCTCTCTGACACGGGAGCCTCACATACACCGGGGCATCCTCACGCAATCTACGCATTCGATGTCGTCGGTCACAAACTTGCAAACGGCCGAGTTTTTGTCGATCTAGGCAAGCCGATGCCGGATGGGTTTCGCGTCGATACAGCCGGCAATCTTTGGGCAGCCACCGGATGGGGCGGCCCGGGACATGACGGCGTGCAGGTCTTCGCACCCGATGGCACCAAAATAGGTGCGATTCATTTACCAGAAGGCGCGGCGAACCTTTGCTTCGGTGGCACAAAGCGCAACCGCTTGTTTATTACAGCTTCGCAATCAATCTATGCCCTGTATGTCGAAACGCAGGGCTTACCCTACTAATACTCACTAAAGGAATATGTCAAATGACAGCACGTAAAAAGGTCGGTATCCAGCTTCCAAAACAAGCTCAGAATCAAACCCTCGAGGACCGATGGTCTCTGGAATTGGAAGCATTGGCGCCAATCGCGGATATCGTTGAGATCAGAGCCGACACGCCTGCAGAGTTTGCCGAAGGGGTGAAAGACATGGACGCCATCATCACCTCCTGGGGTCTTCGCATCGATCAACAAGTGATCGAATCACTCGGCAAAGCTGTTTGTATTGGCGTCGGCAGCGTCGGCGTCGATATGGTCGATATCAACGCCGCGACAGAAGCAGGCTTGGTTGTCACTAATGTGCCGGATGTGTTTATTGAAGAAGTTGCAGACCACGCTATGGGACTACTGCTTGATCTTGCGCGACGCACCCCAACGATGGTGCGCATGGCCAAGGATGGTGACTGGTATCAAGCACGACCTTTGCTGAGCAAAATCCCACGCTTGTTCGGGCAAACGCTCGGTTTGTACGGGTTTGGCAACGTCTCACATTGCACAACCCGTCGCGCCAAAGCCTTTGGCATGCATATTATCGCTTACGACCCCTATGTCAGTGAGCTTGAGATCACCAAGGAAGGTGTGGAACCTGTCGGATTCCAAGAAATGTTAGAACGGAGCGACTATGTCTCTGTTCACGCACCTCACAATGAAGAAACTCATCACGCTTTTAGTTCAGACGCATTTGGGCATATGAAAGAAACCGGCGTGATCGTTAACACCGCTCGTGGCCCGATTATTGACGAAGTTGCGCTCATTGAAGCCCTGCAATCAGGACAGATCGCAGGCGCAGGGTTAGACGTTCTAGAACAAGAACCACCTGAAGCAGATAATCCTTTACTCACTATGGAGAACGTTGTTGTCACACCACACGTGGCGTCTGCAACAACTCGCATGCGGCCAGAAACGCGACGCCGTGTCGGTCGAGAGGTTTCGCTCGTGTTACGCGGAAAATGGCCAATGAGTTGCGTCAATCCAACCGTTCTACCTAAGGTGACACTCGAACGTTGGCAGCCCTATCCGATGAATCGTGGACCGAACAGATAGACTCGCAGCACAGATTGCGAACCGACTAGTGGTCGGTTCGCAGCTCTTTGGGTAGCTTAAGGTCAGTGGCAAGACCAACCCAACTCATCGCTTTGATGAAATAGTAGGTGACATCAAGCTGCCACCAACGCAGCCCATGGCGTGATGAATTTGGATAGAAATGATGGTTATTATGCCAACCTTCGCCAAAGGCAAGGATACCAATCAGGACATTGTTGGTTGAGGCATCGCCAGTGTCATAGGGTTGTGCTCCCCAGCGGTGACAAACGGAATTAACCATAAACGTCACATGCCAAGTAAACACTATACTGATGAAAAACCCCCAAACCAGCATCTGCACGCCATTAGTTCCGAGATCGGGGTAAGCCGCACCGAGCCATGCACCTAACCCATAAAGCGCTGCGATTTGACCAACCAATACCCAAACATAGTAGCGCTGCAAGAATTTAATCTCTGGGAATTTGTGCAGATCGCGAGAATTGTTGCCTTTTTCGTTGAAGGCATCATCCGACATCATCCACCCCATATGCGCCGCCCACAGACCATGCGTCACCGGACTATGGATATCCTCGACGGTGTCGGTTTCTGCGTGGTGCGCACGATGATGCGCAACCCACCAAAGCGGCCCACCTTGTACAGACAAGCTGCCGGCCAAGGCGAGTAGAAATTGCACCAACCGGTTCGTTTTGAAAGATCGATGTGCGAGCAACCGGTGAAATCCGGTTGTTACGCCCATGCCGCGAATCACGTACATCACAAACGCAACAGCGACTGCAACGGTACTTGCTCCGGTATAAATTACGGCTAAACAAGCCAAGTGAAAGAGACCCATCCCGATGATGACGCTCATCACCTGAGGTCGAGCGCTACGTGTCGCTTCCGCCATGCTGAGGAAAGATCCCCTGTGGTGTTACTGCGGAGCGGATAATAAATCGATTGGCACGACATTAAAACCGTGAATAATCCATAGCTGCTGCTAAAAGCGACCTAATTTTATGGCAACCATGGAAAAATAAGGACCTACCGATACTTTTTTGCTACCAAAGCGTTTTAAAAAGATAAGCGATTAATACATGGACTACACAAACCAGCAATTATCGGACCTACGTTCGATAGAAGATTGCGCAAAACGCTACTGTCGCGGCGTCGATCGACTGGACAGCGAGTTGATGAAGTCAGCGTATTGGGCCGAGGCAAGAGACGATCACGGAACCTACGTAGGTCCCGCGTGGCCATTTGTCGATCACTGCATGGCATCACACCGTCGTTGGCGCTCAACCAGTCACTGTATCTATAATCATTCCGTCGATCTCGACGAAGACGGGCACTACGCACGAGGCGAAATCTACAATATCACCTATCTTTTTCATAAAGAGGACGACGGGTTGGATACGTGGCATGGGCGGTACCTAGATCGCTACGAGAAGCGAGGGCTTGAGTGGCGGATTATCGACCGCGTCTGCATTCATGAAGGCACACACACACAAAAGACGACACCCATGCTGATCGCGGTGGAAAAATTTCGCCAAGGCGACTTTGACCGGAACGCCCCCTTAGCGCTTAGTTAGCCATACTAATGTCGGTAACAACCGCTTTGGTGACCCACAATCCAAGCCAAACGACTTAACCATCACGGCCGCCGCTTAATCGAGCGCTGACGCCGTTGTTGTTGCTGACGTTGGATTTGTCGCGCTTGTTGTTCCATTCTTTGCAAAGCGCGTGCGCGATCTTGCACACCGAGGGAGCGAAACTCTTTTCTTATTGCTTGCCTACGTGTCTCTGGCAGCGACTTGAATCGCCGTTGGGTCTCTCGCATACGGAATTGCTGTCGTGGAGTTAAGTCTTTGAATTTACGCCATTGCACCATGAGCTGTTGTCGTTTCGTCGCATCCAACCCTTGCCACTTCTGGTAGCGTTGAGTCATTTGTTTGCGCTGCTTGGCATCCATTTTTAACCAACGCGCAGAGCCAAGCGATAGGCGCTCACGTTTATCCTGTGGTAGCGCATCCCAATTCTGCTCGAATCGCTCTAAGGTGCGCTGCTGATCAGAGGTCAATTCCTGCCATTCGATTGCCAGTAGGGGCTCTGCTGCAAACAGCCACAAAAGTGCTATGAGGTACTTCATTCTTTCACCTCGGTCTTTATGGCTTCAAATTCTGCCGAAAGTGGTAATTCCTCGCTCATCTCGCCAGTGATTTCACCGAATTCATAAAGCTCCAACGGGCTGATGTAGCCATCATCTAACTCAACCATCGAACCCAGAAACTCCAGGAAGTCGTCGCTGGCCGGAGCCTCTTCCGCGAGCACTTGCGTGCTGATTAGAAAACTCACAAGCAACCACCTTGTCCGATTAGCTCGAGAGGAGCGAATCACCCGCCGCTCCCATATCACCTGATGAATCGTCCGCTTCCACTGCAAGCATCCAAGCCACAAACTCAAGATCCTCCAAAAGTTCCGCTTCCTGCGCCACAGTGAAGTCAACATCGTCCAGCGGTGGATATTTTTGTTCTCCCGAATCTAAAAACACCGCAAGCAACAGAGCCACTGTCGCTGCACTACCGCCTATACCAAAACCCCATGGCCGAGACAAACCGGATCGTCCTTTGCGCACGTCTGCAACCGCTACAGCTTCTCTGCGTGCGGCCGAAAGTCGTTCGAGCACATCATTATCGGTACCGAGTTCGCGATCTCTAAGCACGTTCCCAACACGCTCCGCAAACTCTGCTTCCTCTCTATCAGCTTCCTCTCTATCGGGGCCCCTTAAATCACTCACTTTCATACTCCGGTAGCATGGTTCTTAAGGTCGCAGTCGCACGCGATAGATGCGTTTTAACACTGCCTTCACTGCACCTCATTACAGCCGCTGATTCTCTAACACTCATCCCTTCCCAGACACGCAACATAAATGCTTGCTGTTGTCGCTCAGGTAGCCCAGCAATCGCCTCGCCCAACCGATCCCTCAAATCTGATTGTTCTTGCTGGAACTCAGGGGTATCGATCCTAGGTCCAGCAACCTGTTCAATTTCATCTTCAGCATTGTCTGAAAACCATCCAAAGATCCGCCGCTTAATTGATCCAGACCGGTGATGATCGGTGATTCGGTTGCGAAGAATTCGAAAAAACAATCGTGTCCATTCACTGGGCGCCTTAGCTGCGTACTTGTGAGCTAACGTCATCATGACATCTTGCACAATATCCAACGCATCATCTTTGTTCTTTACACTGACCATAGCCATCGCAAACGCTCGCTTTTCAATATCAGCCAGAAACTGATTTAGTTCTGCCGCTGTACCCATCGGTTAGCTATCACTACCGCAAAAAAGATTGCCAGGAAGGGCACTCTTTTTTGCATGCAGAGTTTGATCATTCCTCAGTAACAGATTCGCTGAATACAAATCCGGCACGCTTAGTGGCTAATGTTCGTTCACCAACATTGTAACCACCTTTTGCACTGATGCGATGCAACAAACGACCCGCGTCTAGTTGTGCCACGAGTTCATCAACCAAATCCGAAAAAGCTCGATAAATGAGCATTTCGCCCGCTCCGCGCACAGCGACGGCAAACACACCTCGACCGTTGTCGGAGGCTGCGAGGACAACCGTGTCAAGGTCATCGATCACCGCGGATGGTACACCCCGGGCAGACAGTGCTTTGCGCGCGTCAGAAAGATCGATTTCCACGGCCCTAGAATCTATTCTAGAGAATGGTCGCGCTACCTCTTCCGTCCAACCAACTTGCAACAGAGCTGCTTGGAGTTCAGTCGTAACATCTGTAACCGAGCGTGCAAGATAGTCCGCGGGTGCCAAACCAAATTCGTTGACCACGCCGCGAACGCGAACCAAATCGCCCGTTTCTATCCAGCTCAGACTAAGCCCACCGGTAGCTACCTCGTAGTTATCAGGGTCCGCGTCTTCAGACGAGGATAGCCCCGTTCCAGAGAAGTCAAAAACGCGCGGTAGGCGGCCGTTGAAGTGAATTAAGTCGAGGATCATCGGTTGAGGCGTTAGCACTTCAGCGGTTACTTGATTCATGCGCATCCGCACTTTCTGTGCGCTCAGGCTGACATCGTCACTAAACTCCCCCCAAGCAACGACGCGTTGGCCAACCGATACACTCATCTCCGACAGTGCCACGTTGTCCACGCCAGGAGCAGAAATCGTGGTGTCTTCGGTTAATGTCACGGCAAACTCCCCTCTAAACGCGCGACGCCCATCTGCAAACAGCACATGGGCGCCACGAATGGTCAGAACAGCGCCATCGCGCGCGGAGACCACGCCGATGACTACGTCCGCATTACTCCAGGGCACCGAACTACCCCCAAGCACGATATCTGCTGACATACCCGTCATCGAAATTACACCCGAGCTTACGACGGGGGCAGCTTCATCTAGAGCCGCTATCGCTTCAAGACCTGCCTGTCCGGTCAAGCCTTCGCCATCAACCTCAAACTGTGTTTCCTCATCAATCGTCACTGTAAACTCACCAAACTGGCCCGTTCGATGTCGAAAAGGTCGGACTCGCAATTCGAACTCACGGGCCGCTAGATCTACGGTTTTCAATACGCCTCGAACACGATGTTCACGATCTGTTTCCAATTCGGGCGTTGCTAAGAAAAAGGGTTCGACGACAACTTGCGCCGCGTTGAGATCGATCGTGTTAGAAGCATCCAGGTCAAAATCAAGACTAAACGCTGCGGGACGACCCGCTGCTATGCGGATTGTATCCGCGCTTGTGAGGCGAAGGCGTACATCCACTTCAGCGAGTAGTGCACCGCCCTTGTCAACAGCCGTCACTACCACTGGTTCGCCCTCTTCATCTTGAACGATTATTTCTGCGCCGGAAAAATCTAGCCGGACAACCACCTCGTCATAAACGCCTTCCGGGACGCTAGCAATCGTAAGGAGTTCAGTGACCTCGGTGAGCTCGGCAAAATCAATTGCGGTAACAAACGGGAGCGTTTCCACTGTATCACCGTTGGCTCGATGCAATGTGAGGCCCGCAACTTCAACGAGATAGCTAACGAAATCGCCTTCTGCGTCCGTGATGCTAAGCAACAGTTCACCGCTCGCGGCTTGCGGCGTATTACTCGCCGATTGCGCGACAATTTCAGAATTGCCTCCGCCTCCACCACCGCAACCCGCTGTTACGAGTAGCATAGATAATAGACACATCCCCGCCAATGCGTGCCAGACGTTCGTGAGGGAATTAACCCCAGATGAGCCATCCGCAGCGCTGCGTTGCAGCCAGATGGGACTGAGCGGCTGAGCCATTACGATCTCCTACTTCTTTGTGCAGGAATAACAACGGTTCAAAGCGTTTCCGGTTGACACGGATCGCGTTCTGCCGGCGTTGGGTCTAGCCGATATCGCGAATAGAAGGTTGCCGCTAGCTGGTCTTTTCTTGCACGCCTTCAGGTACGCCGAAGAACGCACCGTTACCAGGCTGAACTAACTTTTCTCTGCAATCTGCTTTGAGAATGCAGCTGTAGCAAGAAAGAATTGGGATCATGGCAAAGGCGGAGAGAATCATGCCAACGCCCTCTAGCCCTGCGGCAGATTGATACCAAGTTTCATGGAAGTGAGGCGCGAGTTTGAAAAAACCCGCAAAGTAGAAAAACATCGTCGCCGTGGTCCCGATGGCCAAGACTCGTGCCAACCAAAGCCCCATATTTACATGTAGACTTGCGAACGCAAAAAGAGCCCCTAACCCGTACATCACCATGAAGGTATAGGCGCTAGGACTGGTGTGCGGAATAAATGCATGCAAAAGGGCAAGAACAAGCAGGGTGCAGCCAACCGCAGAATTTACAACTCTCATGTCGTGTCGATCTCCTCATAGCCCCATGTCAGTCAATCGTGCCGCGAATGCACAAGCCCTTTCATCTTCATCGCTCGGCCTGAGTTCTCACTCTTACTTACTAGTCGCTACTTAGCCAACCAGCTGTATTTCTTGTTATTCTTTTAAGGCCTGATCGTCTTTTCTTGCTTATCGTTGTTAAACCAGCCGCACTTACAGCTATTTCTCCGTGTAACAAACTTGAGCGAATTACGTCATTACTCAAAGATATAAGCCTTTGGCATTATTTTTAACCAAAGCTCATCAGTCAACCATTTTGTTACACAAAGTGACATTAGCTTGAAAAATGACGAAAAACTGCCGAATAAAAAGGAGATAGTGTGATTTTTATTCCTATTTGATCTATGAATAATATATTAAAGTCCGATGTATTATATGGGGCTTTTGGCAATCAGTTTAGCTCATGGCGCCCCTTGTTCGCCGCTAGCCAACTTTCGCTGACTGACCGCCATCTACCGGCAACAAGACACCCGTGATAAATTGCGCCTCATCAGACGCTAAGAAAAGCGCGGCATTTGCCACATCCCAGCCTGAGCCCATCTGCGCATTCAAAGGAACAGCCGCATCGCGGCGCGCAATCACTTCATCCCGGTCTTGCCCCAGCGCGACATTGCCTTCTATCGCCATCGGCGTATTCATCAAGCCTGGCATGATCACATTAGCGCGGATACCGTGTCTCGCATTGTTAATCGCAAGCGCTTGGGTATACGCGTTGAGCGCGGCTTTCGACGCTTTATAAGCGGTCAAGCTAGTGGCACTCGCGATCGCCGCGACCGATGAGATGTTGATAATCGACCCAGAATTTCTTTGCCGCATATGGGGCAGAACAGCTTTGCAAGTAAAAAGTGCCGATCGAGCGTTCGTGTCAAACAAGGCATCCCAAACTGCTTGCGTTATCCGCCCAGGCGTAGAGTCACCCGCCCCGATGCCAACGTTGTTGTGCAAAATATCTATCTGCCCAAGCTGTTTCAGCGCGGCCGAAATGGCTTGCTGGCAGGATTCCTCCGCCGTGACATCTATCTCCAACGCAAACGCCTCGCCACCTTCTGCGACAATCAAATCGACTGTATCTTGCGCAGACTCTATCCGTTTATCCAAAACCGCAACACGGGCACCTTCCTGGGCAAACCTTATCGCCGTTGCTCGCCCATTACCGATAGTGTGCCCTGGCGTCTGTCCACCACCGACAACTATCGCGGCCTTACTTGCGAGTCTTCCATTCACCGTCGACATTAGATGTCCCATCCCGGCAGACCCTCATCAAGTTGTACGCCAAAACTATTGAGCGCCATAGACACGAGGTTGTATTGCCCTACGGTAAAAACGACATCCATAAGCTGCTGTGTATTGTAATGCTTTGATAAACCAGTCCACGTGGCGTCAGACACATGCGCATCCGCGTGTAACTCGTCCGCAGCACTTAACAAGAATCCATCAAGCTCACTTATTCCCGCCGTATCGGGACCCGTCTTACAAAGTCGTATTTCATCATCACTCATACCGATATTGCGAGATATCTGCACGTGCTGCCCCCATTCATATCCGGCTTGGCAGAGATAGCCGATACGTAAAATCAACATCTCCCGGTCCCGATTGTTAAGGGTGGATTTACCGAGAATATGATTGGCAAAAACCATCCAGCGACGAGCAAGGCTAGGATGATTCGCCAACGTCTTAAAGATGTTGAACACACGTCCTTGCGCAAGAAACGGCTTCATGATCTCTGCAGCCGCACCATCCCAATGACCTTCTTGCAAAGCGCTAATCCGAGGCTCTTTCAGTCGCATGCTCAATTCCTATCTTTAGTTTTGCTACTCAACGTAAAATACTACAACCTTTCCGGTACAGGGAGTATCGATGAGCATCGAAGTCACACAGCACGATCACGTCCAAGTCATCACCATCAATCGACCCCATGCGCGCAACGCTGTGGATGGACCAACCGCAACGGAACTTGCTAACGCCTTCAGAAGATTTGAAACTGACCCAGAAAGCTACGTCGCGATCCTAACCGGCGCCGATGGCAACTTTTGCGCAGGCGCGGACCTCAAAGCCTTCGCTTCAGGTAGCGGCAACTCGGTTCGAAAAACCGGCGATGGACCAATGGGGCCGACCCGCATGCTCTTAAACAAACCTGTTATTGCAGCTGTCGAAGGCTACGCGGTCGCTGGTGGCATCGAACTCGCAGCCTGGTGTGATATGCGTGTCGCAGCAAAAGACGCAATTTTTGGTGTCTTCTGTCGCCGCTGGGGCGTACCACTCGTTGATGGCGGAACCATACGCCTTACACGGCTCCTAGGTACGAGCCATGCTATGGATTTAATTCTAACGGGGCGACCCGTCTCTGGCGATGAGGCTCTGCGTATCGGTCTGGCAAATCGCTTAGCACCAAGTGGCGGAGCCCTTGCCGCTGCTTTAGAGCTGGCCGATCAACTCTGCCAATTCCCACAGACCTGTCTGCGTAACGATCGCCAGTCGGCGTACGAGCAGTGGGACAAGACTATTCCTGACGCATTGGTCAACGAGACCGAACTCGGACGTGCGGTTATCGCCTCAGGAGAAACACGCGAAGGGGCCACTCGATTTGCTTCTGGCAAAGGTAGGCACGGGGACTTTTCTGATCTCTGATACAGATATGACGACGGCCGAGATCCAAGTCTGTGCCTAATTTTGTTCAAGTGACACCTGCTGCACGGCGATTCAATCTTCTCTGGTAGTCTGATCATTCATTATCGCGAACCCATTGCACACAACGGCAAGTGCAATTAAGGTCGCAACTAACTGATCATTGAGTCTAAATAGGGAAAACATGGCATTTAGTGAAACACAGAAATTTGGGGTGACTATGTTCCCCACGGACTATGCCATACAGCCGGTTGAACTTGCGAAAGCAGTGGAAGAACGGGGTTTGGATAGTCTGTTCTTTCCCGAACACACACACATACCTGTTTCGCGTGCAACGCCATTTCCTGGCGGTGGCGACTTGCCCAAAATGTATTGGCATACACATGATCCGTTTGTCGCCCTAGGTGCAGCGGCGGCGGTCACCTCTCGAATCGAACTTGGCACAGGAATTTGCCTAATTATCGAGCGTGACCCAATCACACTAGCGAAAGAAGCCGCCTCCCTCGACATGATCTCGAATGGTCGCTTCATCCTCGGTATCGGCGCTGGTTGGAACCGTGAAGAGATGGAAAATCACGGCGCCAACTACAAACAACGCTGGGCACAGGTGCGAGAAAAAGTCCTTGCCATGAAAGCGATCTGGACTGAAGACGAACCCGAGTTCCATGGCGAGCATGTAAACTTTGATCCAATTTGGTCCTATCCTAAGCCCGTCCAAGAGGGTGGCCCACCAATCTGGATTGGCGCCAACTCTCCTTGGGTATTCGATCGTATCGCCGAATATGCTGATGGCTGGATGCCCATTGGCGGCTTGGGCTCGGGCAATATGGACAAACTGTCAACCGCGCTAGATCAAAAAGGTCGCGATGTGCAGGACCTGGACCTCGCTTTATTTGGGGCGCCCGCGAAAACCGACCAACTGGCAGCACGCATAGAACAAGGGTTCGATCACCTTATTTTTAACTTACCGAGTGCAGAACGGGACGAAATCTTGCCGCTTTTGGACCGGTACGCGGCGATCGCGACGGAGATTAGCGGCTGACCAGAGAGCTAAAGCGCTTACTGATCGTCTATCACAGCAAAACGGGACATACCGCAGCCCTGGTGCGGGCTGCTGTTGCAGGCGCGCAAGACCCTGAGCTCGATGACCTCGAAGTGCGCTGCTTAACTGCCCGTGCGGCCGCGGCAGATGACTTACTCTGGTGCGATGGCCTTATTCTCGCAACACCGGAGAATTTCGGTTACATGTCCGGTGCACTGAAGGATTTTTTTGACCGAACTTTCTACGAAGTTGAAGGAAAATTAAGCCCACTGCCCTATGCTCTCATTATCGGTGCCGGTAACGACGGCAGCGGTGCAATACGCGCGATTAAACGTATCGCGAACGGCTACCCGTTTACCCCGGTCCAAGACCCCATCGTTTCGAAAGGCGAGCCCGGCGCCAAGGCTTTAGCACAATGTCGAGAATTAGGAATGGCTATGGCAGCTGGTTTGGCACTTGGGATATTCTAGAGGATACAATGAGAGCATGACCACTCAGACCAACGCCAAAATCCTGCACAACATCAACGAAGTCTCCGCCGAGGTTTGGGACGGATGCACGACGCCCTATCCATACAACCCGTTCCTATCCCACAAATTTCTACACGCACTGGAAACATCTGGTAGTGCTTGCGCCGAAACCGGGTGGCAACCTTTTCACATCCTGGTCGAATCAACGGATCGAGTTGATCCGGTCGGCGTTGTACCGATTTATCTAAAAAGCCACTCCCAAGGCGAATATGTTTTCGACTACGGTTGGGCAGACGCATGGCACCGGGCGGGCGGAAAATACTATCCAAAGATGCAGATCAGTGTGCCATTTACGCCAGCGACTGGACCACGACTGCTGAGCCGCAGCGGTGAACCGGCCGATGAACATCTGTTGCTAAACGCCTGTATGCAGGTCGCGCAGCAAATAGACGTTTCTTCAATCCATATGACGTTTTTGCCAGAACAACAATGGCAGCGAGCGGGCGAGATGGGATTCCTGAAACGCATGGACCAACAGTTCCACTGGCACAACGGCGACTACGCGGCGTTTGACGACTTTTTAGCGGATCTTGCCTCCAAGAAACGGAAAAATATTAAGCGCGAGCGGCGCGACGCGCTCGCGAATGAGATTGAGATAGAATGGGTTACTGGCAGCGACCTTGCCGAAAAACACTGGGATGCCTTTTACCATTTCTATACAGATACAGGCACTCGCAAATGGGGTAGCCCCTATTTGACCCGCGAGTTTTTCTCAACACTCGGCCAAGTCATGCCCGAGGATGTGCTCCTAATCATGGCTAAGCGGGCTGGGCGATATATTGCCGGAGCGATTAATTTCATTGGAGAAGACACCCTGTTCGGCCGGAATTGGGGGTGTATCGAAGACCACCGCTTTCTGCACTTTGAGGTGTGTTACTACCAGGCGATAGATTTTGCGATCCACCGTGGTTTGAAAAAAGTCGAAGCCGGGGCACAAGGGGCGCACAAAGTAGCCAGAGGTTATTTGCCTGAAGCGACTTACAGCGCCCATTGGATTGCTGATGAAAACTTTCGCGGCGCGGTCGCCCGTTTTCTTGATGATGAGCGTCAATACGTCGCGCAAGATCTTGCTTACGTGGAAGCAAATACACCGTTCAATGCAAATACAGATCTAAGCCGATTGCGCGACGTACAACTTGAATCTAAGGCGTAAAGTAGGCGCTGGCAAAAGCACGTGTGTATGACTGTAACGTCTGGGTATGCTTCGGCCCCATGCGGAGAAACTGCTTTTCCAAGTCCGTCATGTTTTGCAACGCCGCGTCGTGGAAATGGTAGTAGACGTTGGGCCTCACCAAACGAATATCCCCCTCGATCACCGGCACAGACAACACCTTCGCGCATGCCCTGCGCAGAATTTCAGAAACAGCTCGGTGATCGCCCAAGCGACGAAGGCCTGTTTCGAGCAGCGGCTGAATAAAAGACACAAACTGAGCGAGCGTTGCAGGCTCAATGAGCACAAGGGCATCAACATAATGGTCGTAACGTTCGAAACCCCGTTCATCTAACCAGTTTTCGTCACCGTTTTGGCGGACAAGGAATGCGCTCAAACGTGCTATTCCTTTCTCTTTGCGCACGACCCTGCCCTCAGCAATTGCAGCCATCTGCGTTGCAACTCGGCCTGCAATCCCGTTCGTGGCGAATCCCTCGAGCAGGCTCGACGGCACGCCTAATTTTAGAATCTCTGATAGCAACCAAAGATCGCTGTCATCGTACTCGGGTAGCTTGACGCCAAAGTGTTCTGACCGCTGCTGAGCGAGATCGCCCGCTTGAGCGTTCCTCCATTCTAGATCCGCCCCTAGAATTGTTTCGAGGCTATCGTCCTGCACCGCCTCAACGCTGGCGAGCTGTTCCGAGCTGGTTTGAACGGGTTCAACAGCCGTCGTTGTCGACTGAAGCTGATGTGTACGATCATTTTGCAATTCGCTTTTTGACAAAGAGAACGGCCAAAAGTCGAGTACGAGGACGATTAATCCGCCCATGATGAGTCCGGTGACGATATAATTGATGTTCGTCCGCAAGGAGGCCGCCTCTTGATGCCGCAACTATTAAATTATAGGCGCTAGGTTTAAGCATCGATAGGCTAAATACTTCCGAGTAGAAGAATAAGCCCGGAATGTCTGGCATTCCGCTATACCTTCACGTGTTCCAATGTTGGTCAAAGATGTCCGCAACTACCGTCAAGCAAATCCTCACTCACCGCACACAGGTCGGCGCCGCAGTTATCCTCAAAGGATGGTTGCGCTCACGCCGCACTTCCAAAGGTGGTTTTTCATTTCTTCACCTCCACGATGGCAGTTGCTTCGATACAATCCAGGCGGTCGCCGATCAGGATCTCGCCAACTACGCCGAGATTGTCGAACTCGGTACTGGATGTTCTGTCATTATCTCAGGGACAGTGGTTGACTCAGACGGCAGCGGTCAAGACCGCGAGATTCAAGCCAGTCGCGTTGAAATTGTAGGGCTAGTCGACGATCCCGAAACCTACCCCATCAGCAAGAAGCAACATACGTTCGAATACCTTCGTTCAGTCGCCCACCTACGGCCACGCACCAACACGTTTGGCGCTATATCACGACTTCGGCATCGTATCGCGAGTGCGGTACACCAATACTTTGATCAAGAAGGGTTCTTTTGGGTCAACACGCCAATCATCACGGCCAGTGATTGCGAAGGTGCTGGCGAACTATTTCGCGTCTCGACACTCGATCAGGTTAACCGAGATCCGAGCGAAGATTTTTTCGGCACCGATACCTATTTGACGGTCAGTGGTCAGCTGAATGTCGAAAGCTACTGCTGTGCTCTATCCAAGGTTTATACCTTCGGCCCAACCTTTCGCGCGGAGAATTCAAACACCAGTCGCCATCTCGCCGAATTCTGGATGATCGAACCAGAAATAGCGTTTTCAGACTTGTCAGACAACGCAAATTTAGCGGAATCGTTCCTGAAATCAGTGATCAAGAACGTCGTCGCCAACGCTCAAGACGACATGGCGTTTGTTGCCGAACGCATCGATGACACCGTGCTCGAGCGACTAAACAATGTGGTCGAGGCTCCTTTTGCAAGAATGACCTATACGGAGGCTGTCTCGATACTTGAAAAATCGGACAAGAAATTCCAATTCCCCGTTACCTGGGGCGCTGATCTGCAGTCAGAACATGAGCGGTTCATCACAGAAGAAGTGATCAAGGGGCCGGTTGTCGTCACGGACTACCCTAAGGACTTAAAAGCCTTTTATATGCGCCTAAACGATGACGAAAAGACGGTTGCCGCGATGGACGTGCTGGTTCCAGGCGTGGGGGAAATCATCGGTGGTAGCCAGCGCGAAGAACGGCTGGACATTCTCGACACGCGCATGGAAGACGATGTCTTGAAGGAGCAGCTTTGGTGGTACCGCGACTTACGTCGCTACGGCACCGTACCGCACGCAGGCTTCGGGCTTGGCTTTGAGCGGTTGGTGCTCTATATCACGGGAATGGAAAATATTCGTGATGCCATACCGTTTCCCCGCATCCCAAACAGCGCAGCATTTTAAGTTCTTTCTATGCGCACATCCCTCTGGCGACTCAGACACATTATCGGTAAACACAGAGCACGACTGATCGCAGGCATCATCGCCTTTGGCATCGCGCGCTTCTTCGAGACAGCCGTACCATTCTTGACCGCTTATTCGATAAACTTGATGACGGAAGGAAATTTTGACGTCTTCTGGCCCGTCGCGGGCATTGTCGGGGCTGTCACCGCGCGCTATATGGTGGTGACGTTTGCACGACTGAGCGTGCGCAGATCCGGTTTAAACGTGGCTTACGATCTTCGCCAAGGACTCTACGCGTCGCTGCAAGATCAGGGTGGCGAGTTTTTCTCCAAACACACCATTGGCGATATGATGACTCGTGCTGTGGCCGACATTGCACTGATTCAAAGACTCATCTCGATGGGTACGATCTTAGCGGTCATTCTCGTGTACGCTGGCTTGTTTGGTTTTGCTTCCATGCTGTATTTCTCGCCGATGCTGACACTTCTATTGTTACCACCGATGCCTTTCGTTTTCTGGTACGCACAATATTCTTCTCGTCGTATGGGGGTGGCCTCCAAGGACGTTCAAGATCGTTTATCCGACATCGGAACCCACGTACAAGAGAACCTCTCCGGCATTCGGACCATTCAGGCAATGGTCCAGGAAGAAAATGAGATAGCTCGGTTTTCGAAAACCAACCAAGCCTACGCAGATGCGTTTTACGAGCAGGGGCAGATCAACTCAGCGATGGCGGCCTGGATGCCTACGCTTGCCGCGATTTGCTCTCTAACTATATTAAGTTACGGCGGTTACCTTGTTCTCGAAGGCGCTATGCCAGTCGGTGACTTCGTCGCATTCTTCATGTTGGTCAACATGGTCGTTCAGCCATTCCGTGTAGCCGGTTTTATTATCAATCTTTTTCAACGAGCCGCCATAGCCAGTGACCGCTTGTACGAAGTTATGGATCTCGAGCCAGAGATTTCCAACCAACCGTCTGGCAAAACCCCAGAATATATTACCGGAAACATCGTTTTTTCTGATCTATCTTTCACCTATCCCGGTGCAAACCAACTGGTGTTAAAAAATATAGACCTCAACATCCAAGCCGGAGAGACGGTTGCCATCATGGGCCGAGTCGGCTCCGGCAAATCGACGCTGCTACAACAGGTCGTACGCTTAATCGATCCGCTACCCGGGTCGGTTTTGATTGATGGTTGTGATGTGCGTGACTACCCGCTTTCGCAGGTCCGAGCACAATTGGCCATGGTCCCCCAAGACCCTTTCCTCTTTGGTGAACCATTAAAAGATAACTTGACCTACGACGACCCAAATCGCGCGCTGGATCTTATCTGGGATGCAGCGACTTCAGCCGATCTCAAAGATACCATCCAAGACTTCCCAGAAAAGCTAAATACCCTCGTAGGTGAACGCGGCGTGACCCTCTCGGGAGGACAAAAACAGCGAGCGACACTCGCCCGCGGCCTCATTCGACACGCTCCAGTTCTTATTCTCGATGACTGTTTTTCTGCGGTGGATACCGAGACCGAGGAACATATCCTTTCTGAGTTAAAACGTCTGCGACAAGATCAAACAACGTTGCTGGTATCGCACCGCGTCAGCACAGCTCGACACGCCGATCGCATTGTGGTCCTGGACGAGGGTCGTATCATCGAATTAGGCGCCCATCGAGAATTGCTAGAATCCGGCGGCTATTACGCCGAGTTAGAGCGCGTGCAACGAGAAGGTGGCGAGGACGAGGATTTGGCCGCGACTCGTGTCGGACAGACTGGCGATTCGCCATGACTGGATCTAAACCAAAAAAAGACCAAGCTGTCGATCGCGACTACGCCATGTTCGAAGCGGATCTTTCCGGCAACGTGCTCAACATGCATCTTCTCGGGCGCCTGTTAAAGTGGCTCAAACCATATAAATTATCTCTCCTGATAAGTTTTGTCTTAGTGCTGATCACGTCCACCCTGCATGTGTTGCTTCCCATCATCATCTCCTTGGTCGCCATTGATCACATCATCCGGGGTGAGTCGAGTTCGGACACGCCTGACTTCGGACTCATCGAACTCAACACGTGGCTGACGGATGCGACAGGTCTTCCGCCGTTGCTCGTGGCCTGCATCATGTATGGCCTGATACAGATCGTCTGGGCAATCACCGGTCACGCTCATCGGATGACGCTGATCGCGGCAGTTATCAACGGTTTGCGCGATCTGCGTCGAGATTTATTTGCACACCTTGAGACTCGCCCATCCAGTTTTTATGACCGAGTCGCCGTCGGACGAGTCATGACCCGTGTCACCAATGACATCGAAGCTTTATACGAATTACTGCGAGGCCTCGGCTCCTTGATCGGCGAGTTTGTCCCTTTCTTCGTCGCCCTTGTCGTCATGCTTGCGATCGACGTACAGCTCACCTTAATGCTCTTATTAGCTTTACCTGTTCTGGGTTTGGTCACTTTTTACTTTAGGCGTTTGACCAGGACACTCTTTCGCCAAGTGCGCCAAACCCTCTCCGCATTGAACCAAAACATGCAAGAGAATCTCTCGGGTTTACAAGTTGTTCAACTATCGGATCGTCAAGATTACAATCTTGATCGCTACACTCGAATAAACCAAAGCAACCGAGCGTTCGAACTACGCAGTGCTCGGATTGAAACCTTTTATGGCGCATTCAATGACAGCCTCGCTCACGCAGCGATTGGTGTCATTATTTGGTACAGCGCGAGTCAAGTGGCAGAACTGTCTATGACCCTAGGTGAGTTGGTGCTCTTCACCCAGTTTATCGGCATGCTCTTCCATCCCGTCGTTGTCCTCGGCGAACAAACCAATATTCTTTTTCGCGCCATGGCGAGTGGCGAACGAATATTTCAAGCGATCGATTGGGATGAGAAAATTCATGAACCGGAGAACGCTACCCCCTTACCCACTCGCTTACGGGGCGAAGTGGAATTCAAGAATTTACATTTCTCTTATGATACCTCTACTCCGATCCTAAAAGGCGTAAGCTTTACAATTGAGCCGGGAGAGAAACTTGCCATCGTTGGACCTACGGGGTCTGGCAAAAGCACTTTGATTCGCCTGTTATCACGTTTCTACGACTTCGATGACAATCAGATTTTTTTGGACGGCATCGATCTCAACCGTATTCATAGCAACGACTTACGCCGGCGGGTTGGCGTCGTACTGCAAGATTTCCACATATTTTCAGGTTCAATCTATGACAACATCGCTTTAGGCAACGAGGCGATCACATTGGATCGAGCGATCGCTGCGGCACAGACGGTCAACGTTCACAATTTCATCTCGAATCTTCCTGAAGGGTACGACACACTTCTGACCGAACGCGGGCAAAACCTTTCCCAAGGACAGCGTCAGCTACTGGCATTTGCTCGAGTGCTAGCAGCGGACCCAGAAATACTCGTTCTAGATGAAGCCACTGCCAGTATCGACACCGAGACCGAACTCCTAATCCAGGATGCGCTGCACCGACTGACCGAAGGTCGCACCTCGATCCTGATCGCGCATCGACTACAGACCATCCAAGAGGCGGATCGGGTACTCGTCCTCGATCATGGCGAAATCGCCGAGCTAGGCAGTCACGAAGAACTCTTGGCACTGGAAGGCCTCTACTACACATTGCACAACCTACAGTTCCAGGACGCTTCCTGACAGGAGCTGCTAGTATCTGCTTATGACCATCGAAAACGGAAAAACAGTACCTTCAAGTGGTATCAAGTTTGTCACCAGCGAAGGCATTGTGGCGATTAAGGATGGCATCAAGAAGGGTACGGAAGCCACAGCCGACATTGGCCGCAAGCCGCCATGGCTGCGCGTAAAGATCGCTAGCGGCGCAAAATATAAAGCCGTGTTAAACACGGTCAACGATCATAGTTTAGCAACCGTCTGCCAAGAATCTCATTGCCCGAACATCGGCGAGTGTTGGAGCCACGGCACGGCCACCATCATGTTAATGGGCTCTGTCTGTACACGAGCGTGCAAGTTTTGTGCGGTGGACACCGGCAATCCCAAAGGATGGCTTGACCAGGACGAGCCGGCCAATGCCGCCGAGTCAGTACGCTTAATGCAACTGCGGTACGTCGTTCTAACCTCTGTCGATCGCGATGACTTAGCGGATGGCGGAGCCGCACACTACGCGGCTTGTGTGGCTGAAATCAAAAAGGAAAATCGCTCCACCGCAGTGGAAGCGCTAACACCAGACTTTAATGGCAGCGAAACATCGATTCGAGTGGTTGTCGAAAGTGGTCTGGATGTTTTTGCGCAAAACGTCGAAACCGTGCGGCGGCTTACTCGGGCGGTACGAGACCCCCGCGCCGGATACGAGCAGACGCTATCCGTCCTGGGGTTTGCAAAAAAGGTCGCTCCAGGCTTGCTCACCAAAACGAGCTTGATGCTTGGGCTCGGCGAAACAGACGACGAAATAGTCTCGTGTATGCGTGATCTGCGCGAACAGGAAGTAGATATTCTGACGTTGGGACAATACCTTCGGCCCACCCCAAACCATCTGGCAATAGAACGCTGGGTAACACCAAGCGAATTTGAGAATTACAGGGAAATTGGGCTAAACCTCGGTTTTAAAGAGGTTGCCTCTGGTCCCTTGGTGAGATCTAGCTATCGAGCGGACCGAATTCTAGACGGCAACAACCTAGGTCTTGAAGTCAGCGCGCCTCGCTCTAAAAAAGTAGATTCCATACCCGTTAGGCAAATTTAGCGACTAACACCTCATGGTATGACATCGCCTCCAATCAATCGGCTTTTTCGTGATCTTCGTCACACCGAGCAACTACCCGACGCCATACCATGTCGCGATTCAGTAGGCATCTGCCGGGGCACCACATCTCAGAACAAACTATAGATCTACCAGAAGACCCAACAGCGCAAACTGAAGAGGAAAATCTGCGACGGCTGAGCAATATATTAGTTCGCCCGAAGTACACAGTGAATTTCGTAAGCTACTTCATTGGCGGAGGATTGCTGACTATCGCCGTCGTCATCGGAGCAACTTACCTCTATCTTTTAGACATTGACCAGTTGCTGAACTCGACTCAAGCAATGGGCGTTGGCGGGCACATCCCAATTTATGATGCGTTCACGAACATCACTACCATCGCCATTGCCGGCTTGGCATTTTTTGTCATCTACTCATGTGTGATCGCCATCATTCTGGGTCATCGCGTGGCAGGTCCGATAACCGCACTCGTCGACTGCATTGAACAAATCAAGAAAGGTAACTTCGCCTACGAACGTAATTTGCGCAAGAACGATGAATTAGCTCCGATCCATGATGCGATAAGTGACCTTGCTCGATCACTGAAACCGTCGAGCAAAGCTAGCAGCGCTTCTGACTCAACGGTCGACTAAATCCATGCAAACTCCGTCTCATCATCTTCTTGCACTCTTCGGCACTATCTTTGTGCTGACCGCATCGTTTTGGGTGAGATACGAGATAGACACCCGGTTTCAAATGGCGCTAACCCATGCTCACTTCACCGAAGCCGTTCGGTCGAGCAAGAAAAATATGAACACCCTAACGGCCACCCCACGGAGCAATAGCTATACAGCCGACGGCGTGCCAACGCTCGGCGGAACACCACGGAATACGGGGGAGTGGATTGCACTATTCAACGAGAGCGCCCGATACGCGCCAGAAGGTGGTCCAGCTTATATCGTCAATTCTCACGGGAACGCTACCACCGGCGCGATCGGTGTCAGCGCCACCAAATACGGTCAAGAGGTGCAGATCGTGCGACCTGCTTTCCGTTCCCTCACATCAAGCAGGATCATTGTATCGAGTGCGGGCGCCCAACACGCCTCATCATCTAAGATCAAATCGTAGTAGAGCTGCGCTCTTTTCTCTAAACTACGCGCCACATTTTTTGGCGAGTCACCTAAGCGATGAGCGATCTCCCTAGAGGCTTCTGCAATTCTACGGACCAAAGTACAGCGATAATTCTGGTTGCAAGCGGCGATGTCGACTCGTGGGTTGAGCAGCAACCACCTGCGTCCAAAGAATGGCTGCGACGCCAAAAGTTCACCGGCAAGGCAGGCCAGTATGCTTGGTTTGACGAGGGTGATTCTTCGTCTGTTGTGGTCGCGTGGGATGGCAAACCGGCACCAAAGACCCTCGGTGCACTACCGATGTCGCTTCCCGAAGGGCAGTACCACCTCGCAGCGCCGGCTCACGAGCTCATCGTGCTTGGCTGGGGCATGGGGGCTTATCAATTCGATCGCTACACCGCGCCCAGGCGCGCACCCGCAGAACTCGTCCTGCGCACGACGCAAAAAACCAGAATATGTAATCTCCTGCGTGCCATCTCTCTAGGTCGCGACCTCATCAATACGCCAGCAGCCGATATGGCGCCGTCTAATTTGATGGCCGAAATCCAAGCCATGGCTGAACAGTTCGATGCCTGCTGTAGCGTCACCACCGGCGACGCTCTCCTGGACCGTAACTGCGGGGCAATACATGCAGTCGGACGCGCTGCCGAAGATCCACCTAGCCTTGCTGAACTGACTTGGGGTTCTGCAGATCACCCACACATCGTGGTTATCGGCAAAGGTGTCACCTTCGACAGCGGCGGCTTAGATCTCAAAAATGCCTCCGGCATGCGCACTATGAAAAAGGACATGGGTGGCGCTGCAATCGCGATTGGGCTCGCTTATGCCATCATGGCCGAAGCATTACCCATCCAGCTCACGTTGATCATTCCTGCAGCAGAGAACGCTGTCTCGGGTAACGCTTTCAGGCCAGGCGACATTCTTCACACGCATGCCGGACTCACCGTCGAGATCGACAACACAGACGCAGAAGGTCGTTTGTTACTATGCGACGCGCTATCCATCGCAACAAAAAGTGAGCCTGACCTAATCATCGATTTTGCAACGCTCACGGGCTCAGCCCGGTCTGCCGTAGGGACTGAAATCTGTGCGATGTTTGCGACATCAGATGACGTCGCAGTAGGCCTCGATTCCGCCGGTACAGATGTTGCCGACGCGGTTTGGCGTATGCCATTGCATCAATCATACAACTACATGATTGATAGCAAAATCGCTGACGTGGTCAACTCAGCAGCGTCGCCTTATGCGGGTTCAGTAACAGCGGCCCTGTTCTTACAGCGTTTCGTAGGCGAATCGAATTGGGTGCACTTCGACATTATGGCGTATAACACCCGCTCCCGTGCCGCGCACCCAGAAGGCGGAGAAGCCATGGGATTACGCGCGGTTTTATCCTACCTGGAGGACACCTATGGCACTACTACATGAACTTGAAACCCAGTCTTCCGGGACGGGTACCCCTTTAGTGGAAGTATTAGACGTCCTGCCTTACAACGAGCAAGGGCTTATCGCAGCAATCGCCCAGGACGCTACATCTCGCGAGGTACTGATGTTGGCCTGGATGAACAGGGAAGCACTTGAAGCCACAATCACTCAAGGCGTTGTCACCTATTTTTCCCGCAGCAGACAAGCGCTATGGCGAAAAGGTGAAACGTCTGGGCATACCCAAACGCTCAAAGCCATGCATATAGATTGTGACGGCGACGCTATACTCCTGACGGTGCAACAATCGGGACCTGCTTGTCATACCAATCGTCCGACCTGTTTCTACTTATGCGTAGAGGGCGAGCAAGTCGTCATTGCCTCAGAACCCGTTAACTAGCCAAATCAAGAACATGACAGAACTCCGACTACACAACACATTAAGCGGTTCGAAAGAAGTCTTTACGCCGATCAATCCCAACGAACTGACGGTTTATGTTTGCGGACCGACTGTCTATGATTTCGTCCATATTGGCAATGGTCGACCAGCGGTCGTTTTTGACGTACTTATCCGTTTATTGAAAGCGAAATACCCTAGAGTCACCTACGCTCGCAATGTCACTGACATAGACGACAAAATTAACGCTACCGCGATCGCAAACGGAGAACCTATTCAAACATTGGCCGACCGCTTCACCGAAGCCTATGAAAACGATATGGCGACGCTTGGTGTACTGGCGCCTGATGTAGCCCCTCGCGCGACCCACCATATCGCAGAGATCGTCGCCATGATCGGTGAACTTGTCACGCAGGGGCACGCCTATGAGAATGAAGGCCACGTACTCTTTAACGTACCGTCAGATCCAGACTATGGATCCCTATCGCGACGCTCACTAGAAGACATGCTTGATGGCGCTCGCGTCGAGATCGCCCCGTATAAGCGGGACGCTAAAGATTTTGTGCTTTGGAAACCATCAGAAGGCAATTTACCCGGTTGGGATAGCCCCTGGGGCTATGGACGTCCTGGATGGCACATCGAATGCTCTGCCATGATCCGGAAACACCTTGGCAAAACCATCGATATACACGGCGGTGGTTCAGACCTTACGTTTCCACACCACGAGAACGAAGCTGCACAGAGCCGCTGCGCCAATGGTACACCCGACTATGTTCGGTACTGGCTACACAACGGCATGCTGACCATGGGCGGCGAAAAAATGTCCAAGTCTGTTGGTAACGTGCAGAAGGTCCGCGAACTTGCAAAGCGCCATTCTGGCGAAGTGCTTCGCTACGCGTTGCTTGGCGGTCAGTATCGTTCACCGCTCGCTTGGGGTGATGACGTCCTTCGCCAAGCAAAAGCCAGCCTCGACACGCTCTACCAGGCGCTTCGCGACAATCCTGACAGCGAACACCAGGCCCCAGACTACACGACATGGCGCCTAGATCAGTTTCCACAAGCTGCCGTTAACGCGCTTTGCGATGATCTCAATACCCCTCTCGCCCAGTCGGTACTCCACGAGTTTGCCGGCCGGTTGCAACGCGGGCAGGATGACGAGGCGCGGTCGGACCTCCTTGCTGCCAGTTGGTTACTCGGGCTCCTTGATCAAGATCCAGAAACTTATTTCAAAGGTACCGCTGAGCTGGAAGTGTCCTCTCAAGACATAGATGCGCTCATCATGTCTCGTAACAACGCACGCGCTGCCAAAAACTATGCCCTTGCCGACAAAGTACGCGACGAGCTCATCGCATTGGGGATTGAACTAGAAGATACCCGCGAAGGTACACGCTGGCGACGTCGCTAGCGTTGCCAAGTGAACTACAAATGCCGGAAATTGCGATACAAGGCGGCAATGTCGTTGCACACGCCGCCGCCCACTTCTGTCAAAGAGCCGGTCTTAACTGTCAACTGACGGCCGAGATAGACCAGCGACCCGACGTCGATGCCGTAATCCTCGGTTCAAACATTACGCGCCTGCTGCGAGCAATTGATCCACAGCGCTTTGAGACCCTAGGGCATCAGCCTTCGCGCGAACAAGTTCGTCTGGCCAAATCCGCGTACCTCTTGTCCGAACTACCATTGGGAAAATTCCACCTAGATCGATACGGCGCGCCTCTAGTGAATGTGTCCTACCAAGAACTACTCGATTTTGTGCGTACAGATTCCAGTCCCGTAGGGGCCAAGATATCGGTCGACCACACCCCAGCTCTAACTGTCGAAACAACCCCACCCACACGACTTGCCGCTGATGAAACTTTGGGAGTTTGGTACGCCAGTCAGCCCGGTACGTCTGTCGCCAATGTTACTTGGCTTAGCGATACATTCATCGGACGGCAGTTCTCCACTGAGAGCAACACGCACTTTATCTATGTGGGGATGCGCCCAGCCGAGGATGCTCAGTGCCATCCCAGTCTTAAGCCTTTCCTGCAAGCGCTTAAGTTCATTCGCCCGCTGACTTACGAATCTAGCCAAACCGCGATGTACTCCGGCCGGACCGCCTATCTGGGCGGCGCATTTTCAAACTCATTTCCGCTGCAGCTACCAACGTTTCAGACAGGCATCGAAGATGCCTGGGTACTCTCGCGTATGCTCGAAAACTACGACGACGATATCGTTCTAGCGCTATCAGAATTTGAGAGATTTCGACTCCCCAGGCATCAAAAAATCGCGGCCGCCAATAAAATGGCGGTCCACCATTTGCTTGGCAAAAAAGGTTCGACTGCAGTTGCAAGGAACCTCGGAATTGCTTTCAGAGCCCGCTTTCTGCCTGAGATGGCAATGCAGCAAGTTGACTGGTACTACCAGTATGATTGTATAAGAGGCTTTCGATAACGAAAACTGAGCGCATGCATGGGTAGTTCACGGCAAGGCAAATCTAAGCGCGGATTAGTTAAGCAGTCTGCTCTCCGCGCTAAAATTTTTGCGTAAAAAATCCATCTGGTCCCCTAGAATCCGGCCTGAATTGATGAGCGCCAGATATTCGGAAAAGTTCGGCACGTAAGGCAACCCGAGGAGTTCCATCCCACATTCTTGTATCAAGCGACTGCCTTTGAAGTGATTGCAGCGTTTACAGGCCGCTACCACGTTATACCATTTGTCTTCGCCTCCGCGGGAAACCGGCATAACGTGATCTCGTGTCAGTTCACCGTCTTGTTGATGTTTGCCGCAATACAGACAAACATTCCGGTCGCGGCCAAACAAGGCTCGATTGGTTAACGGCGGTGTGATGTTCCCTTTCGCGAATACACGACCATCGCAGGCAATAATACTGTGGATGTCGACAATACTTATCTGGCTATCCAAGCGGGAATGCCCGCCACGAATTCGTAGTAGTGGGTCCCCGATGGTCCAAACCACAATCTCACGGGCATATAGACACACGGCTTCCTGCCATGTGACCCAATCAATCGGCTGTCCTGACAAATCCAGGCGCAGCACGCGCGGAATTCTGTCAAACTCATGGATCGTCGCGACTCCATCTGACATAAGGTTTACGGACACCATAAGCAATCTCGCTACAAAAACTACGAGAATTCGGCAATGGTTTCAAGACTCCTTTACAGCAATATACAGAATAGGCACAGTAGTATTCATGAGCCTACGAAACCGCGTTATCTCTGGCGCGCTCTACTTACTAATCGTCGCAACAATATTCGGATGCGCAAGCAACAAGCCTCCCGAACCGGTACTTGGCGTCCCAGAAAAAGAGCATAATCCTTGGTTCTGTCAAACTGGCGAAGAAACCGACAGGTGGGATTGCGTTCAAGATGAGGCGCTTTCGAAAAATCCGCGCATAACCCGCTCCCCGCCAAGGACTGCGGCGGGCAGCGACAAGACCGCGCCAAGTTTTAGGCGCGCGAGACAGCCGCTGATACAGCGCAAGCCAAGTACAGTAGCACCAGCGCCTCAAACTGCTGCCGCTAGTACACCAACGCCCGGCATAAGTACTGCCGACCGATCCCAGGACAGGCAAAAACCAAAACCAAAACCAAAACCAAGCAAAACCGCTAACACGATGCCCAAACACATTCGTCTGGCCTATCGCCCCGAAAAAACAGTTAATCTAGTTGATCTCCCGGCAGAATTCTGGGCGGTACAAGTCATCGCCCTGTCCAGCAAAGATGCGCTTGAGGCATACGCGAACGAGCTAGACGCACGCGGCATGTCCGCCGCGGAGATCGCAGTCAATGGCAAACTTTTCTATGTGCTTCTGTTGGGCATATACGAAACCAAAGCCATAGCAGAAGAGGCAATCACCGAACTCGAGCCAAATTTTCAAAAACCCTGGGTCCGCACCGTCGGTTCATTACAAGCGGTAATGCTGGCAGCGAATCAGATTAACGAGCGAAACTAACGCGGCGTTGCCGGGTGCTATCAGCCACAAAAACAAGCAACGCGAGCCAGACAAAGCCGAAGCTTATCCATCTACCGCTTCCAACTGCCTCGCCATAATAAAAAACCGCAATTAACAAGCTAATGGTCGGGGCCAGGTATTGGAAGTGCCCCATAACTGTTAATGGTAAGCGTCGCGCCGCAGCCCCAAAACAGACCAACGGAACGACGGTAACTAAGCCACCAACAGCAAGTAATAGGCTCTCATTGATAGGTCTAGAACTCAAAGAATCGCTAACAATCAGGTAGGCCAAAGCAATCGGTACAAGCGCCATGGTCTCGATCGCAAGCCCCAGTGCAGCAGGTACTTGTAATTGTCTGCGTATAACACTGTACAGCGCAAACGATACAGCCAGAGAAAGCGCAATCCAGGGAAAATAGCCGACACTGACAAGTTCCAAAACGACACCGAAGGCTGCGATAATGGTCGCTAGCCACTGCAGCCGCGACATTTTTTCGCCAAGCAGCACTACTGCCAGAAGTACGCTCAAGAAAGGGTTGATGAAATAGCCCAGGCTCGTTTCAGCAATCTTTCCTTGCTGAATGCCATAGATAAAAGTTAGCCAATTTACAGACAGTAAGATAGAGCAACCAAGAAGGCTGAGAATCGAGCGAAAAGGCAATTTTTGCCATTGCGCGCCAACCCAAACGAATATCGCCAACAACGGCACCGACCAGACGATTCTATGCGCCAGCACTTCAAACGCAGGAGCGAATCCCACAGTCACGAAGTACACCGGCGCGACGCCCCAAATAGTGTATGACGACAGCGCATATACAACGCCGGTTCGCTCACTCGTTGGATCCTCGGACAGGCTATTACTTTGCATCAGCAACCGTTGTCCAAAACGTCAGGGGCATCAGATACTAGAAATTGTCCTTACGTTTCCGAGTCTCGGCAAACACGACCACAGGGTCAGAGCCGATCAGTCCAATGGTTGCTTGCAGGTCCGCGCTCGTCGCTCTGACAAACGGATTCGTGGCACGCTCGCGACCTATGGTCGTTGGCACTGTCGGTATTCCTTGGGCACGCAGATTTGCAATCTCCTTAACTCGCGCTTGCAAATCATCATTGCCAGGCTCTACTGACAAGGCGAAGGCGGCATTAGCTTGCGTGTACTCATGAGCGCAATACACCAAGGTTTCATCAGGTAGCGCCATTAGCTTCGATAAGCTATCCCACATCTGTTCTGGGCTGCCCTCAAACAAACGACCACAACCAAGAGCAAACATTGTATCGCCAACGAACGCTGCACTGTCCTCAGCAAAATAGAAAGCGATGTGTCCTATCGTATGGCCAGGTACTTCGAACACCCGTGCCTGGCTATTACCAAATTCGTAGGTGTCTCCGTCGAAGACTTTTACGTCAATCCCTGGAATCCGATGAGCATCGCTAGCGGCACCGACGATCGTACAATTCCACCTTTGTTTCAGTGCTTCATTACCTCCCGCATGGTCAAAGTGATGATGGGTATTCAAAATGTGAGTCAGTTGCCACCCCTTTTCTTCGAGAGCTGCTTCGATAGGCCCTACTTCCGGGGTATCGACCGTAGCCGTCGCGCCACTGGACGGATCGTGAATCAGAAAACCATAGTTATCATCTAGACAGGGGAATTGATGGAGTTGAAGAGCCATATGAGCGCCATGGAGGTTTGCTAAGACGATGAATGTACCATAACAACAAAACCCAGTTGTCTACTTGGTGTCACTACTGTGTCTTGAGCAAGTTCGTCCTCATCAACCCTACCCAGGTCATGATGATGCAATATTCGGGACCACCCGTTGGGTCGCGACGCGCTTCACAGTCTGCGGCGCAGTCCGGTTCGCCCGCACAATTGGCCGCCACTACGCCGAGCACTTTCCGCCAAGCCTCAACGTTTCCTAACCCTTTAGCCGGCTAGGCTAAGCAATGCTGGCATTCTTTTCATCTGTCACCGATCACTTTCAGTCAAATGCGCGGCGCAGTTTAGGCTTGGCCATTCCAGCACCATTGACGTCCTTGGCCATGATTCGATCCAAAATCGAGTAAATGATGAGATCGTGCTAACGTAACAGCCATTGACTCTAAGGCATTGGAACTCACCGCCATCGCACACCCATCGATTTTTAGAATTCTCGCCCAGTACGTCAATGAAGACTTCTAGCGCTTCGTTCTGCTGCACGCTGCAGCCCGGATCGGGCTTGCCCTTTGTATCATGGGTGCGCCAATGCTGCGTTAAAGAACCACCCCCCGCTGAGGCAACAGCCAGATGAATTCTGTCCTCCAAGAAATTCTCACCATCCTCGATATCGAAGCCATCGAGCACAACCTTTATCGCGGACAGAATCACAACACTGAACACGTATTCGGCGGACAGGTCTTAGCCCAAGCCTTAGTCGCCGCGTATCGCACAGTCGACGTTCCCCACGAACTGCACTCACTCCATTCCTACTTTCTACGTGCTGGGGACTGGCAAAGTCCCATCCTGTACGAAGTAGACCGGATTCGGGATGGACGCTCGTTTACAACACGCCGGGTAGCGGCCATCCAAAATGGAAACGCAATATTTAGTTTGAGTTGCTCGTGGCACAAAGTAGAAGGCGGACTCGCACACGCTCAACCCATGCCCGACGTCCCCCCACCGGAAGCACTTAGGAGTGATCGGGTGGCATACAAAGCGTTGGCAAAAAAATTCCCAGACCTGGCCCGATTCAGCTTTCGTTTCGAAGCCATCGAATCACGACAAGTCGAAAAAATTCTAATGACGGATACGGACGACCATCCAGCTTTTAAACATACATGGCTTAGAACGCGCGACCCCTTAACTGACGACCGGGAAGTTCATCTCGCGATGTTGGCCTACATGTCAGATCTGGATTTCATGTCGACTGCCCTGCAGCCCCATCGCCGCCTCGCACAAAGAGAATTCATTCGTGGCGCAAGTCTAGATCACAGCATCTGGTTCCACCGGCCTTTCCGTGCTGATGAATGGCTCTTGTTCGCAAAAGAATCGCCCAACGCGAGCGGTGCACGCGGCTTTGTTCGCGGTCACTTTTTTACGCGTGGTGGTGAACTTGTCGCGACCGCTGCGCAAGAGTGTCTAATTCGCCCAATCGGCAAAGCGCGGGAAACATTAATCGCTGAACACAATGATTAGCCGCATAAAAACAGCTCCGGCAGGCGATCGCGTCCGTACAGGATCAGATCATAGGAGAAGAACAGACGCGACCACGGGCCGCATCCAGTTCTAGTGCCTAGTTACAGAACCGCGAGAATGGCTTCAGCTGCGCTCACTTCAAGCTGCCCTGGCGCTTCAACCGCAAGTTTGGTCACAGTGCCATCCTCGACGATCATGGCATAACGCTGTGATCGCGTACCGAGGCCAAAGCCACTGCCATCCATTTCCAGTCCTAGTGCTTTCGTAAAGTCACCGTTGCCATCGCCTACCATTTGTAGCGCCTCGGCATTCGCACCATCACCCCACGCGCCCATAACGAAAGCGTCGTTAACAGACAAACAAACGATGCTATCCACACCTTTGCCTTTAATCTCATCTGCATTTACGACATAGCCAGGAAGGTGCGCCTGTGAACAGGTCGGCGTAAACGCACCAGGCACCGCAAATAAAACCACTTTTTTGCCGCCAAATAAATCCCCCGTAGTAACTGCTGCGGGTCTTCCTTCCTGCATTTCGTGCAGGGTAGCTTCTGGTAATTTATCACCTTCTTGAATCGACATGCGCCGTGCTCCTTATCTTACTTGTGTTCGAATTATTTCAACTGCATTGCTGCCACACATTCTATGAGTAACGGCAATTATTTCCAGGCAAATTCGGGCTGTTCGTAATGTGCTACCCGTGTCGTTCGCCCCGCTATTGCCACCTCACGGAACTGATAGATCAACGCAGCCGTCGGTGCTGCGATATAGTCGTCTCCAACGGGCATGCGCAGTATCGGATGCTCACTGGTGTGGGTTGCATCGAGTAGAGGCGCATCCTCCCGAAAAAATTCCTCAATTGGTATCCGGTGAATACTCTCCACTTCACCTGGGTTGGGGCGTGCTTCTAAATCGGGACCACCCCAAACCACCACAGGGGTCATCGCAAAACCTGACCGGGTTATAAAATCGTCCAAAATCCCGAGGACTCGTTCTGCACCGACATGGACGTGGACCTCTTCACTCAGTTCTCTGAGCGCGGCTTCGATCAGAGTCTCACCCGCATCCACCCGGCCACCCGGGAATGCCCATTGGCCGGGATGATTACGCAATTTCTTAGAACGGCGAGTGAGTATAATCGCCGCACGATTGGACCAACCATCGCTGTCTTCAATGCCCGGCAGGCCTGTACCCGGCCCAACATCGGTCACGGTAATAGCGACGGCTGCACGTCGATGCTCGGGATTAGTGTCGGCCCGGTAGTCAAATTCTTTTAGATTCTGACCAATAGTGTTTTTGAGATCTTCATTACATTGCATATCACATCAGAGTAGACGGTATAGTCGATCCATGGAAGCTTCTTAACCTGCGCAAACTTGAGCAACACCGAGCCCAACCAAAAAAACACCATTGCGCAAAACGGGCGTACCGCGACTAACTTCGGGCTCATTGCCGTCTTGTTGTGGTCCACAGTCGCCACTGGCTTTAAACTTGGCCTTGAAGTGCTTTCTGTTTTACAGCTGCTGTTTTTAGGTACGGTCATCAGTTGGGGAGTATTTCTGAGTGTAGTGCTCGCGACCCATGAGTATTTTATCCGCCGCAGCGAAATCGCTAAAGTTGTCTGCCTTGGTTTACTCAATCCGTGTGCCTACTACGTCATCCTTTTTAGCGCATACGAGCGTCTACCTGCCTATATCGCGCAGCCATTGAACTATACTTGGGCCATCACGTTGGCAGTCCTGGCTGTCCCTTTGCTAAAACACACTCTTTCTACGAAGAATCTGTTCGCAATCTCTATCAGCTACTTAGGCGTCGTAGTCCTGCTCACATTCGAAACGAATACCACGCAGGATGGATTAAGTTGGGTCGGAATTTCATTAGCCATGTCTAGCACGCTGATTTGGGCGCTGTACTGGATACTCAACACTAAGTGCTACAGCAAGCCGATCCCTCTGATGTTCTGGAGCTTTACCGCGGCGCTCCCAATGCTTGGCCTCGGCCTGCTTACGACAGATGGCTTCCCACCCCTAACGCTCCTGAGCCTCTTCTACGGAGCGTGGGTTGGTTTGCTGGAGATGGGCATTACATTTTTGGCCTGGCAACGAGCCCTCAGACTTGCACCAAATGCTGGTCGCATAAGCCAACTCATTTTCTTATCCCCAATTTTATCCCTGGGAATAATCTATCTCATTCTAGAAGAACCCATCGGACTCGGTGCACTATCTGGCGTCTCGATCATCTTTGCAGGCTTATGGCTCAACCAACGGCAAGCTAACTCAACATCCAGCTAACGAGGGCACTCGCAATTTCATCAGGGCTATCTTCCTGGAGGAAATGACTGCCTGCGACCGTAACTTCTGTTTGATTGGGCCATGTTCTGCAAAGATCTCGCATTTTTCCGGTCAATATTGCTCCTGGTTCAGCGTTAATAAACAACTTTTTAACATCCGACTGCGCCAACCATGTCGCGTAATCTCCGGCAATCGCGGTCACGTCTGCCGGTTCTCCCGCTATTGGGATCTGGCGAGGCCAGGTCAACGTCGGTCGACGATCCTCACCCGCGGTCGCGAACGGCCGCCGGTACTCACTCATTTCTTCATCAGTCAAGGTGCGCAATATAGATCCCGGCAGCACTCGTTCGACAAAAATGTTCTTTTCTAAAACCATGTCTTCACCCGCTTTAGATCGAAAGCCCTGAAAAACACCTCTCGCCGACTCGGCAAAGTCTTCCCACGCGGGAATAGGCGCGACAATAGCTTCCATGTAGCAAATGCCCTTCATCGCCTCACGGTTTTGATTCGCCCAATGAAATCCGAGAGCTGACCCCCAATCATGAATCACCAGTGTGACATTCTTCTCCACACCCAACGCCGACAATGCAGCCGAAAAATATTCATAGTGTTCGGCAAACGTGTACCGACTCGAATCTGAATCCGTTAGCTTCTCAGAGTCACCCATGCCGATCAGATCGATCGCTATACATCGCCCCAAATGTGCCGCCTTAGGCAGTATGTTGCGCCAGAGATAGGAGGATGTCGGATTACCATGCTGGAAGATGATGGGGTCACCTTCACCTTGCTCTACATAACTCATGGTTTTACCAAGTACTTGTATCGATTTTTTATTCATCTGCTCTTAGCCATTTTCTTGTCTCTCATGCCCTAACCCTTAAAATCCGGCTTGCGTTTGGCAATGAACGCCTGGATACCTTCCTGTCCATCACGCGTCTCTATCAGACCCGCAATCGCGCGCGCTTCAAGTTCCATTTGTGTTTCTAAGCCATTATCAAAACTTGCGTTAAGTAGCTCCTTGACTCGCCCAAACGCTTCAGTTGGACCCGTCGCCAACTTGGCGGCCATCTTCATCGCGGCGTCTACCACTTCATCGTCTGCAACCACCTCATTAACGACCCCCCATTGCAACGCTTCCGCGGACGAGAGCACTCTGTTGGTCAACATCAATTCACGAGTTTTTCTATCGCCTATTTTTCTTGGCATGTAATAGGTTGAACTACCATCCGGCGACAACCCCGCTTTGGTATAAGCCATCGTGTAGACCGCGCTCTCTGCAGAGATCGCCAGATCACAAGACATAACCAAAGAGAAACCAGCACCCGCAGCCGTACCATTGACCGCGGCGATTACCGGTGCGGCCATTCTTGCCAAACGAGACAATGCCAAATGAAGATCACCCGTCATCTCCAAGAGCAACGACCGCGCTTTGTCACCCGCTTGAGCGAAAGCACCGAGATCACCCCCAGCACAGAACATCTTGCCAGCCCCGGTAATCACCACTGCTCGTACATCGCGATCGGCTTCAATAATTCTCGACAATGCATTGAATTCGGCAGCACAAAGTGGCGACATCGCGTTAGCCGCATCTGGTCGGTTGAAAGTCACCAAGCCCACATTACCGCGGACCTCGTACGTCATAGTTTCCATAGTTTCCATAGTTTCCATAGTTTCCATAGTTTCCATAGTTTCAGGGCGCAAAGAAATTCTCCCCAAAAAGACCGAACAATAGTCTAAATACGCAGACAAATGCTATCTCTTAACTTCACAAGCTGAAACCAGTAAGCTCCCCGATCGCACTGGAGGGACCGTACATGGGACTATCTATCAAAGACAAAGTCGCGATCGTCACTGGCGGCGCACGAGGGATTGGCGCCGGTATTGTCGCCGCTCTCGCGCACGAGGGCGCCAAGGTGATGGTGGCCGACATCGGCGTGTCCGCAGCGGGCACACAAGCAGCAGATTGGCGCTATAGCCTCGCGTCGGATGACGAATTGCGCGAAACCCTAGATCTCCCTGGAGAGATCACGGCAACTCATGTCGATGTCACTCTGGCCAATAGTTGCGAGGCTGCCGTAGCGGCCACCGTTGCCCAATTTGGTCAAGTGGACATACTCATAAATAATGCCGGCATCGTCGACAGCGGCGCCATAGAACAATTCGACGAAGCATCTTGGGACCGGATTTTTGCCGTGAACACAAAGGGTATCTATCTAATGACCAAGGCCGCGCTACCTCACCTCAAGCGCAGCGGTCAGGGTGTGGTGGTCAACACAGCATCAATCGCAGGCAAAAAAGGCTACCCCAATATGTCGGCTTATTGCGGGTCCAAGTTTGCCGCCATCGGAATCACACAATCTTTATCTGCAGAACTGGCACCCTATAACATTCGAGTCAACGCCATATGCCCGGGGATGGTCGGTACAGCGATGTGGCTCGACCATCTACTGCCTTCCAACGCGACAAGCGTTGGCCAGAAAAACGAGGAATTCGAAGCCTCAATGGCCACCACCATTCCGCTAGGACGTCCGCAAAGCACCCAGGACATGGGCGAAGCGGTCCTCTATCTCGTCACTGCTCTTAACGTTAGCGGAGTCTCTCTCGCCGTAGCGGGCGGTTTTGAAATGAACTGACCACAACCATGAAATACCTTAAAGACCCGTTAGTCACTTTTCTCATCGCCGGTATCGGCCTTTTTATTCTAGCCGAATACTTTTCTGAGGACGAAATACCCTACACAGTCGCCGTTCGTGATGCCGATATCAATCGCATCAATGATCAGTGGAGCATGCAAATGCGTCGGCCACCGACGGAGCAAGAACTCTCTGGTTTGGTAGAACAGTTTGTGAAGGAGGAAATCTACTACCGCGAGGCCCAACGAATGGGGCTAGATGCCAACGACACAATCGTGCGTCGTCGCATGGTGCAAAAGTTGACCTTTTTGACCGAAGATATTGCGACGGCTACGCCGTTCGACGATAAAGCCTTGTTCACCTTCTACACCGAGAACGAGACAGACTATCGCGTACCGGAACGTTTTTCATTTCACCACCGCTACTTTTCTTCCGACCGCCGCGAAAATGCCAAAGCCGATGCCACTAACGCGCTCACGACAGACGAACAGGGCGATCCGTTCATGCTCCAGCGAGAGTACGCAGCCCGTTCGGAACGAGAAATCGGCGATCTCTTTGGTCGCTCGTTCGCTAGCGCCTTAACTAAACTCGATACACTGAGTCGTGCCCAAGGACCAATTGAATCAGCCTACGGCTGGCACACGATTAATCTAACCGGTCGAACTCCCAGCTTCATTCCCGCGTTTGAAGTGGTGACTGCGCGCGTCGCCGTGGATGCGCAACAACAAGCAAGACAGGCCGCGAATAGGGCTTACTATGAGGACTTAAAATCGCGTTATACGATCACCTATCCCGGCACAAACGATTTTGCCGAAAAGTGAATAGACTTACGCCCCTCTTCCTTTTTTTGATGCTCATCATCACCTTGAGCGTCAACCTCACGCCAACCGCTGTCCATGCACACGAAGTTCGACCGGCCTATCTGCAGCTCACCGAGGTCACTCTCAGCGAAGGTTCTGGCTATCACATTCTTTGGAAACAACCGATTGTCCAAGACCGGCGCTTACCAATCGATCCGGTTTTTCCTGAAAACTGCGAAGTCACCGATCTAGCGCCACCAGAAGTGACCCCAGCAGCGCTGCTATATCACTGGCAAACCACATGTGATTTGGGCCAAGCCTCAATACATATCAACGGACTGACGGTCACGCTAACAGATGTCCTAGTACGTCTCGACAGACTCAACGGCGATACCAGCAACTATATTTTGCGCCCCGAGAACCCCACCTTGAACTTAGCCGACGCCGATGCCCCAGCGTTCAGCTACTTAATAATAGGCGTGGAGCATCTTGTTTTTGGTATCGACCACGTCCTCTTTGTGATCGGCCTGTTCTTATTTATCCGCGCTCCTGGACCGCTGCTAAAGACAATAACCGCGTTTACCCTTGCTCATAGTATTACGCTGGCCCTATCTGTGACGGCCCTGGTAAGGCTGGAGCAAGGGCCCGTCGAGGCAATCATCGCGTTATCCATCTTGTTCCTGGCTCGAGAACTAGTTCAAGATGAAGAGAAACGCTCGGCCTTGACGTTAGGCCGACCTTGGGTAATGGCGTTCATTTTTGGGCTACTACACGGACTAGGTTTTGCCGGAGCTCTCGCGGATATCGGATTGCCCGAAGATGACCTTTGGTTGTCGTTATTTCTATTTAACGTTGGAATCGAACTCGGCCAAATTATGGTGATCGCTATACTTGCTGTCGCGGTGTGGCTACTGCGACATTTTAAATTTGACCGTCAATTCACCTACGCAGCGGCTTGGGGTATGGGCTGCGTCGCCGCTTATTGGACGATCGATCGAACACTCTTGTTGATTTGAGTTCTGTTAATATGATCCTGGTCCGTAACGCACCATCGAGCGCAACATGCAAAATCTTACCTATGCGTCTAACTTTATTGTTGGATTGACTCTATTTGTCACCGGATGCGGTAGCGAAACTTTCGAACCGAAAACGCCCATTGAACCCAAACAAGACTTTGCATCGGAACTTCGTTTAGCTCTGGAAACAGCGACACCAGGCACGGTTATAGAGATCCCGGCGGGAACGTTCGACTTCAAACGAAGCTTGGTATTGAACTCAGACGGCGTAACCATCCGTGGTGCAGGTATCGATAAATCGATTCTCAGCTTCAAAAGACAAATTACCGGTGCCGAAGGGCTTAGCGTCAACGCGAGTGATTTTGTCATTGAGGACATGGCCATCGAAGACACAATTGGCGATGCGCTAAAGGTTAACGAAGGCAACAACATAACCATACGCAGAGTGCGCACCGAATGGACCAACGGACCGGATGTCAATAATGGAGCTTACGGTATTTACCCAGTACAAACGACAAATGTACTGATTGAAGGCGCCGTTGCTATCGGTGCTTCCGACGCTGGCATCTACGTTGGACAATCTCAGCATGTTGTCGTACGCGATAGCCGCGCCGAGTTAAACGTCGCTGGTATCGAGATAGAGAACACCATTAATGCCGATGTTTACAACAACATCGCCACTCGCAACACCGGCGGGATATTAGTTTTTAACATGCCACAAATTCCGCAACGAGGGCACAGTACCCGCGTGTACGACAATGACGTGCACGAGAACAACACCGAAAACTTTGCGGCGCCCGGCACAGCCGTTTCCGGTGTCCCGAAAGGCTCAGGCATCCTTATCAATTCAAACGATAAGGTCGAGATTTTTGAAAATCGCATCCGCAATAACGACACGGCAAACATCTTGGTTTCCAGCTACTACAGTGTCAATTACGCCGGACAACGGGAACTTGCTGAAGAATTCGACCCTTTCCCCGAAGACATCTACATCTACAACAACGAAATGTCTGGCAGTGGTCGTGCCCCTGGGCGCGACTATCTTGTTGCCGTTCGTGACGCCGTATACGGTGCGGATGGTGCCCTTCCGGACATCATTTGGGACGGCATCGTCAATCCCGACAACGACGCGACTAAACCAGTAATTTGCGTCGAAGACGTAAGCGCCGAACTACTGAATATTGATGCGGCTAATGAGTTTGCCAACCCCAGCGTTGATATGACTCGCCACGCTTGCCAAGTTCAAAAGCTAGTTCCCGTCACTCTCGGTGCTGAATAGGTTCAGCCTTGCTTTGTGCACAGTCGTACTGTGCGCTTGCGCTGCGGAAGACCCAGCAAGCCGAGTTCGTTTTCACAACGAGCCCTATCCGACTCACCTTTCAGAGTGGAATCTATTTACGGTAAAGGATCACTTCGCCTTCTCCTCAGGCGTAATCCCTTATGACCTTAACATAGAGCTGTTCTCAGACTACGCGCAAAAACTAAGGACACTCTACATTCCACCGGGGCATACGGCCCGGTATAACGCCGAGACCCCGTTTGAGTTCCCCACCGGTACTATTGTTAGTAAGTCGTTCTTCTATTTTGTGCATGATAGCAATGCGCGACTGTTGTTGAATGCAGAGTGGGATGGCAATCCGAAAAATCTGGTCGGCCGCGATATTCGTCTGGTCGAAACCCGTCTACTCGTTCGACAAGAACACGGCTGGGACACTTTGCCTTATATCTGGCACGGAGATGACGCCACGCTATCGATTAGCGGTGACCTTCTGTCGCTAAAAACAAATCAGCCGGCGGCGATGAGGGATAGCGGAGAGCGCACGGTCCAAACCGGGTCTGGAGAGCTGCATTACCTGGTTCCTAGTCGAAACCAATGCGCAAGCTGTCATGCCACCAATCACACGACAGGCCTCAACCAACCGATCGGATTGAAGGCAAGACACTTAAACAAAGCCGGGGCAATCGGGACCGAAAATCAGCTCGCCGCGCTCAGCAATGAAGGTCGATTGACGGGACTCCCGACAAAAAATATACCCAAAGCGGCAAGTTGGAGTCGGTCCTGGCGAGAAGACCCAAATAATCTTGATCACCTCGCACGATCCTACCTAGATATCAATTGTGGGCATTGTCACAACCCCCAGGGTGCCGCCGATACCTCCGGCCTGTTACTCGATTACCACACCAAAAACCGGCGCCAAATGGGAGTCTGCAAGCCACCTATTGCCGCAGGAAGGGGTTCTGGCGGATTGCTCTACAGTATCGTGCCAGGCAAACCTGAGGAATCGATCTTGACCTTTCGAATGCAGACAACGGACCCCGGCGCGATGATGCCAGAGCTCGGCAGAGCGCTAGTCCACGAAGACGGCGTCGACCTGATTCGTACCTGGGTCGCTTCATTAGAGGGCGAGTGTCGATAAATACCGTCCTAGATACGGGAGCAGTTAAGCATCGCTGGTCAAACCTACGTGCAGATGCAAACCGTAACGAAACTTAAATCTCGTGGTCTTCAGACGCCCTTGCCTTAAAAACGAAGCGCCGCATCATCAAAAAATTATGCGTCGAGCCAACAACAGACCCAACCATCAACGCTAGCAAAGGTTCTGCCTGACCGTACGCTACTAACCCACTATAGGAGCCGAAGTTCAACAACGCGCCAAAACTCTGTATTGCGCCATAGCGCGGCATTCGCGACTTTTGCGGAGCAACCTCGAAGCTATACCGCGCATTCAATACAAACGTGACGAGGATCGTGACAACAAAGGAGATGGCACGTCCCATTAGCGGCGGAAACGAGAAGACATAGACCGTCAACCACAAGAGACCGGCGTCTATCGCAAAGCCAATCGCCCCAACCTGCAAAAATCGGTTGAGTTGTCCGAACAACGGCCCACCAGGATGTTTCACAACCGCGAGCTTACGACGTTTTTACCTAACAACAATGCATTAATTCTTGGTTATTATTGGGACATGAATACAATCATAAAAAATCATCCGCTGGGTTCACCTATTATCTGCCCGACTGAAACCGTCATAGAAGATTGGATCGACTACAACGGCCATTTGAATATGGCGTTCTACAACGTCATTTTCGATCATGGCGTTGACCACGTTTACGACTTTCTCGGAATAGGTGAAGTATATGCCCAATCTGGCATCGGCTCCTGCTTCACCATGGAGGTCCACGTCCACTATCTTAATGAGCTCTCTCTGACTGACGAGGTCGAAGTGCATTTTCAACTACTCGACTTCGACCACAAACGGCTGCATTTTTTTGAACAGCTTTATCACAAGGACGAGGGCTACATCGCTGCCACTTCCGAACAGATCGGCATGCACATCGATATGAGAACACGGCGGAGCGCACCATTTCCAGATGACGTCATAAATAAGCTCGAAGAACTAAAAGAAGCACATTCCCGCCTCATTGTGCCCGAACAAGTTGGCCATGTGATCGCCATTCCCGCACGACAAGATGCTTAACGGCAATCAATCGTCCGTTGACACCGATTGTTTCGACCGACCAAACAGAAACTCACATCTACTAACAGGAGCAACCACGACCAAGGTTCACTGTCGGCCCGAAAGGGCCTGGGGCGGTTGCTGGGAGACCAGGCAGAGCAAGGATCAAGGTAAGTAGAGAGGAAATCGTAGCGCGACGTTTGCCATCAGTAGTACGCGGCATATAGGAGACCCGACAGCATCCAGAATAGATACCACGACAATCGCTAAGGAGATTGGCTGAGCGTATCCATACGAAAATACTCTTAAGCGCATGCGACGCTGGGGTTCCTGGCCTCATATTGACCCGTCCATAGCGAGCACCGCTACCAGTAGGACTAAGCCGCAATCCCCTGAAATACGTCGATTGAAGCCGGGGGTCGAGATACCTTAAAACCCGGCTTGGATGGCTTCTAGTACCCTTCTAGTACCCTTCCAATTCACCATAGCGATTGCGGTGAAAGTTAACATCGCCGAACGTCTGTTCAGTGACCGCTGCACGCTTAATGAAGAAGCCAATTTCGAACTCATCGGTCATGCCGATGCCACCATGCATCTGAATGCCCTCGCGAGAAACCAGATTGAATGTTTCGCCGACCTTGGCTTTAGTTAGGCTCGCAAGTTTTGCAATTTCTCCCACGTCGCGCCCTTCATCCAAAGCGGTGAGTGCCTCGAGCACGCAAGACTTAGACAATTCTATTTCACAAAACATATTGGCAGCGCGGTGTTTTAGCGCCTGGAAAGAGCCGATTGCCACCCCAAATTGCTTTCTTTCCTTCAAGTATTCAACCGTACGTTCGAAACACTCTTGGAGGCTACCGAGCATTTCCGCAGAGAGACCAATACGGGCGATATCTAGCGCTGGGTCAAGTATGTCTGCACCTGTCCCGACGACACCAATCAGCGCATCCGCTCCCACGCTGACGCTATTCAGCTCAACGTTTGCAGCGTTGCGAGAATCGGCCATTTTCGTCCGTGTCACGCTGACGCCATCGGCATTACTAGGCACCAAAAACAGTGAAATACCATCGCGACTGCCAGCGTCACCGGATGTGCGTGCGGCGACGATGAGCATGTCGGCAATATGTCCATCAAGAACAAACGTTTTCTTTCCCGTTATAGAGTACCCGCCATCTCCACTTGCGGTGGTTGCGATGTTGTAAGGGTTGTGTCGGTGGCCTTCTTCCAAGGCCAGCGCCAACAATAGCTCACCCGTTGCAACCTTTGGCAGGAGTTCAGCTTTTTGCTCATCAGAACCACCCTGATTGATGATCGTGCCACCAACCCAAACACTCGCATACAAGGGGCTTGCTGCAAGTGTGCGACCAGTCTCTTCTGTCACCACACCCAAACCTTTGTATCCAAAAGAAAGACCACCATGGTCTTCCGCCCAAGGAATGGCCGCCCAGCCAAGCTCGGCCATCGCCGACCAAGTTTCACGATCAAATCCGTCCGGATTATCATCGTCTCTTAGCTTACGCAATTGAGTGATTGGTGCACTGTTCGCGCAAAAATCTTTTGCACTGTCTTTGAGCATGTTCTGCTCTTCGTTCAATATCATGGGCATAGATGGTTCCCCGAGTTCCGAGTCATTCAGCAACTCACTATCAAATCAAAGTCCGGCGACGTTGTCGAGTCTGGATACGATCGAACATTTACTTACATGTACCAACAAACACATCACAGAGATCCGATTCCTTCCTTCCTATACTGACCGCGTACTGAACCAGTGATTTTTATGCACATGAAACGAACGTCGTCACTCATAATATATTGCTTACTGTGGTCTGCACCGACTTTCGGCGAGGACCGGCTACCAGATATCCAAGCAAAGGCCGTCCCGGGCAATTTTCAGGAATTGCCTGGGGCATCCAAAGCCTCTGTCAATCTCACTGAGGCTGTCATGGCGGGCTCACGTGAAGAACCCGCTACTACAACGGTATCCGCAGCAGAGCCCTTCGATTTTTCTCTCGTGCTGACTTTGCTGGTAGGTATTGGTGGTTTGATCTCAACTCGGCGACTCTTAAAATCCAGGACCACGTTTCACTCTTTAAAGCCGTAACGGTATATTTGTCGGAAGCTATTTCGAACCTAAATTTGAGCCCTATTTCCCCGACGTCTCCAACAACCGCAAAGATGGTAGATCTACAGCGCAAGCTGCAGACAACGCTACCCGACGCACGACTCGACGTTAGACCCTTACCCGGTCTCGACAAGATTGCACTCGGCTTGATCAACGCTGACTACCAAACCGGTCCGTTAGCTGCTGAGGTCATGCATGCCGTGATCGCCAATCCCGCTTATTGGGCATTTTGCTGGGGAAGCGGGCTCTCTCTGGCGAGGTGGCTAATTGCCAACCCAAAAGAAGTGGCTTCCAAAAAAGTATTGGATCTAGGTCCTGGCTCCGGTGTAGTTGCCATAGCTGCAGCGCTCGCCGGGTCCGCCTCTGTGTTTGCTTGCGACAACGACCCCAATGCAATCGCAGCGACAGAGGCAAATGCGGCACTCAATAATGTCGTGGTCGAATGTGCATTAGATCTGGCGATGCTAAACCCAGATTTTGATCTATTATTGATGGCGGATGTGCTGTACGACAGGGCAAATTTTGGTTTGATTGAAATCGCCAAACAAATGTCTCGCCGCATCATCATCGCCGACTCTCGAGTGGCCGATGTTATGGACCCGGAGTTCGAAATAGTGCACCGAGACCTCTCTTTAACGGTGCCCAACCTTGGTGAATTTGATGAATTTAAAGAAGTGCGATTTTTTGAGTGGCGAAAGCCTGTGGACTCATTCTAGTTAACCGATTCATAGATCCCCAAAAAGACTTTATGCGCACGGCTGCGCACTAATTGCCTTTGCAAACTCGTCTCAGGGCTACGCAGGTATCGAATTCCTTCGTCATAACTGGAAAAACCGAGCATGATGCCATGCTGCCATTTGGTTTCCTGTTTGACGCCATCCACTGCCCCCTGCCAAAGGATACGGACTCCCGCAGGCAAGTCGCCTTCGATCGTGGCAATTCCTCTTGCAACCTCACCAACTTCTTCAAACATCCAAAGAACAATTGTTTCACTCAGCTCACCATCAAGCAGTTCACGACTGCCAAGTTTCATAGTTTCGAACCCTTCTTCTGCATCCTGAAAAGCAAGGTACTCGCCGCTGGTAACAAATTGCACCAAAGAGTTCGCTTGCGCAAAGTGAATAATCTCTAGCGCAGGCCACTCATCAGCAACCTGCCCTTCAACAAGGTACGCAAGCTGATAGCCACCCATTCGCTGCCCACCCCAGGATGCTTCTCCTCCATCAAGCACCTGCGGATAGCCCTTCCGACCGTCGTAAAAGTCCATTACCAGATAGGGCTCATCCCGTCCATCCGCCAAGAAAGCAAGCTTTACGAGTCCCGGGCCTAGCCAAACTACCCCAAGCCCAACCAGCAGAATCAACCCAGCTAAGCCCGCCAGAAAGTACTTCTTTTGGTACTGCAAACGCACCCCTAAATGACATTTTGAACCCGCATGATACCGAGATGAGCACAACAGTAGAACGTCACGCCTCGAGCTAGTAATCTTGGCGGCGGTTCTTGAATTGGAAAACGCTACTATCGTCTCTCTCGTTTCGCTCCCCACCAGGGAGTTTAAAATAACTGCACAGGATATCCCGCTCAATGTCCTCGAGCTTGGCAACCCACAAGGCCAGCCCATTATCTGCGTCCACGGTCTGCGCGACACGGCGCACGCGCTCTCGCCCATTTTCAGCAATGGCTGGGACAAGCAGATCCCGTACCGCGTCCTCATTCCAGAGTTGAGAGGCCATGGCCTGAGTGGCGCGACTGACGCCTTCGCAATGGCAAACTTCCTGCAAGATGTTCTCGCTATCATAGATCACGAAAATCTTGATCAGCTCGCTTTGTTTGGCCACAGCTTAGGTGGTCACATCACTTGCAAAATAGCAGCGATGTGGCCGGAACGAATCAGCGCACTCATGGTTGTTGAAGGTTTGGGTCCGCCAGCTCGCGCTCATGACGGCGACGAACAACTTGAAGTTCAGGCTTATCGATACATGCTGGAAAATCGCCTCTCGCCAAGGCCCTCAAAACCCATTTCTGGGCTTACCAACGCGACGCAACGTCTGTTAAGGAATAATCCAAGACTAGCTCCGGAAGAAGCAGCGCGTCTGGCGCCGCACCTCACACGAAGCGCCGGTGGAGGCCGTCTGTCTTGGGCATTCGACTCCAGAGCAGCGAGCGTCTTCATCGGCTCTGATGGTAGAGAAAACGAAAAATTTTGGCGCCAGATACAAGCACCGACCTGTATTGTATCTGGCACACTGTCCTACGAATATTGGGGACAACAAATGTCAGCCGACGACTTTAGCGGCAAATTCGCTGAAGGCGAGATGGAAAATAGAGCCGCTCAATTTAGGAACCATGAACATCACTGGTTTGATCATTCAGGACATATGGTGCACTACGACGAGCCTAATCGTTTAGGGCTTTTATGTCGCAAATTTTTGGAGAAACATTATGTCTGACCTTATCACGACCGACCTATCAAGCTTCGACGGCGCTGCGATCGTTGAGGATTTAAATCGCCTGCTACGACTACGGACCACCCCGATTGGGATGAAGCTTTTTGCAACCGAAGAAGAAATGGCATCTGTGCCGAGGATTCGTCGACCCGATGATATTCACACGACTGACCAGATCGTCGGACAAGCTTCCCGCAATGGCTGGACAGTTGGAATCACTGCGAAGGATTTGGTCGGCGCGCAATGCTCCACAGTAATAGGTCTGCACCCGCGATCCGAAGAATGGCTTAGCGGTGAGCGCATGACGGGCGTTTGGTATGGGACAGCAGAAGATGCAGCCGCGCACCAAGCAGCTATGGACGTGGTCCCCGCTGGAAATTTCCAAGCTATGGCTGTAAGCCCACTCGCAAGCGGTCGCCTAAATCCGCCAGACATCTGTTTGATCTATGCCACGCCTGCGCAAATGATATTATTTATCAATGGCTTGCAGTGGACCGGCTATAAAAAACTCGATTGGGGTTGCGTCGGTGAGTCAGCTTGTGCAGATTCCTGGGGGCGCGCTTTGGCAACTGGTGAACCCAGTTTGAGCCTCCCTTGTTTTGCAGAGAGACGATACGGCGGGGTTATGGAAGACGAACTTTTAATGGCTATTCCACCGAGCTTTCTGCCAAAAATAGTGCAGGGTTTGGATGCACTATCCCGCAATGGTCTGCGTTATCCCATTCCACAATACGGCGTGAACAACGACGTACGTGCGGGTATGGGTGTGAGTTACTAGGAGTCGCAATATGGAACTTTACGAAGCAATGTCCACGTTACGGGCTGTTCGGCGCATAAAACCAGAGCCAATACCGGAAGCCGTTTTGGATCGAGTCTTAACCGCAGCAACGTGGGCACCTACCGGTGGAAACCATCAATCATGGCACATCGTCGTGGTGAAGGATCCTACCCTCAAACAAGGTTTGGAAGATCTATATCGACCACATTGGATGGGCTATATCCCAGGCTATGAAGCTCATATGAAGGATATGCCAGCCGACGCCGCTGAGAGTTCCCGACGCGCACTGGCATCAGGTACCTATCTAGCGACGCATATGCATGAAGCGCCTGTGATCTGCATATTCTGCTTTAACCCGGCAAACATCACGGTGACTGATGCCGACCAACCACGCCAAAGCGTCGTCGCTGGCGGCTCTGTGTATCCGGCTGTACAGAACTTGCTGCTCGCTGCCCGGAGCGAGGGCCTGGGCTGTGTGTTAACAACGCTATTGTGCATGGAAGAACCCGCAGTGAAGAACCTACTCGGAATTCCAAACGAATGGCATACGGCAGCGCATGTTCCGCTTGGATACCCCGTACTGGGCGGTCATGGGCCCATCAATCGGAAATCCATTGGTAAGATGACTAGCATTGATCAATTCACACTTTAGTTAAATTGTATTGCACTGAATTAAACTAGCCGCCCTCGCCGAGCCAACTCGAAGGTCCAACGGTACCCATCTTCTTCTTAAAGTGGCTGTAAACGGGTAGCCCACTAGCAATAAGACCCACGCCAGCCAGAGCACGGCCCGGTGTCACCAGCAGCGTATTTACTAGCAGATATACTGTAACCAGCAGAAATACAATCGGCACCGCTGGATAACCCCAGACGCGATAGGGCCTCTCAAATGTCGGCTGAGCGCGGCGTAAAACAAGCAGCGCAACGCCATTCATCCCGAAAAAGACCCAAAGCACAAACACATAAATGTCCGTCAAAATATCAAAAGTTCCACTTGCCGCAAGAATCGCAGCCCAAATACCTATGGCGATAACCGCGACCGCTGGCACATTGCGGTTCGACAATTGCGCGAATTGTGCAGGTAACAAGTTCGCCCGAGCCATGGTAAACGGAACCCGAGGACCAGACAGTAGCGTTGTATGGAGCGTGCCATAGGCAGAAATAACGAGTCCTATCGACATCAAAGCAGCCGCGGCAGGCCCGAAGAACCTCGAGGCGCTAACCGCAGCGACTGAAGAAGCTTCTCCGACACTCGCTACCTCGACGGGGGTAAGAACGTAAAAGTAGGCGGTGTTGATCAATAGATAAAGAAGCACAATAAGACCCGTACCGCCGATCAATGCGAGAGGGATGTTGCGACTCGGACGCTCTATCTCGCCGCCCACAGCACTGATGATGGCCCACCCGTTATAGCCCCACAGCGCACCAAGCATCGCAGCACCGAAGCCTCCGATGCCAAAACGCGCACTCTCAGGGACACCCTCACAAGTCCCGCTAGCACCCGAAAGAGTGAAGTGTCCCCAATTACCATCCGCCAGCAAAAAGGCACCCAACCCAATAACAAGCACAAGTCCCACCTTGACCGCGGTCAATGCGGTGGTTGCAAATCCGTTCACACGCACAGTGGCAAGATTTATGAGCGTACCAATTGCGATAATGACCAATGGCATAACATACAATACAAATTCAGGGAGTACCCCACCGGTAAGATCATTCAAAAAGACAACAAACAAAATCGACACAGCGGCAGCCGAAGCCCCCAATGAAATAGTTTTCGTCCAACCATAGAGAAATGCCCAACGCGGCCCGAATGCCGCACCCAGGAAATGAAACTCTCCCCCCGCGCGAGGCATCATTGCGCTAAGTTCTGCATAAACTAACGCTCCGGCAAGAGACAGCAGCCCAGCAACCAGCCAAACGAGGAGCACCATATCTGGCGTACCCACGTTACACGTCATCACCCGCGCCTTAACGAAGACGCCGGTACCTATGACATTGGCGAGTATAAGCGCTGCCGCAGGCACCAATGTTAATGCACGAATCAACTGCCGATTTACCGTTTGCAAAAAAAATCCTTTCTTAGCGATACCCGGCACGACCCAGTCGACCCGATTTTATGTACAACGTTGCAATTGCTGAGCATAGACCTTTGACTGCTGCTGCACTTTTCTAGCGTATCCTTGTATGGCTTCAGCCCGCCAATGACCGTTTCTATACCCGGTCAGCCCGGTGTAATAAGCCAAGTACAGCCGAAATACATCTGTTTTAGCGATACCTAGCGTCTTATGCGAACGATCGTTGTACCATCCAATAAAATCCATCGCATCACTAAAGTTGTCTCGATCTGTAAACCATCGGTCCGTTTCTTTTTCATAGTCGGTCCACGCCTCATCAGTCGCCTGAGCGTAACCATAGGCACTTGACAAGCGTGTCCACGGAAGCACGCCCAGCAAACGACGCCGGGGTGGTTTTGCGTTCGCAACATAGCTCGACTCTCTATTCACAAAAGCCATCCCCATATGGACTGGCATGCCCCATTTTTTCTGCGCTTTGCGGGCAGCTTTCAACCAACCAGACTTTTGATCGAATACGGCACAAACATCATTTGTTCTATTCGGAGGGTTAGCCGTACAACTCCCTAGTGCAACTACAGCAGCTAGCGACGATCCGATCATTACCGGTCGCCACAAGAGCATCCACCAAAATGCTCGGCGAGTTCTGGGCTTGGCTAGCTTGTTATCCCTATTCATAGTCAAGCAGGCCCTGCGACTGCAAAAATGATACGAACACACTTTCATCCATCACCGGCACGTCTAACTCACTGGCTTTTATGAGCTTGCTTCCAGCACCTGGGCCCGCTACCACTTGATGCGTTTTGGCAGAAACAGATCCAGCAACCTTCGCTCCTGCGCCAACGAGAATTGCTTTCGCTTCGTTGCGCGTCATTTGCTCCAGCGTACCGGTCAACACCCAAGTTTGGCCAGCCAGACTCACACCCCCAGTACCCGGTGTCTCTATTTCTGGCCAATGCACCCCAGTTGCCAGCAAAGCTTCAACAACCGCCACGTTTTCGCGGTCGGCAAAAAAGGCACGTATCTTTTCCGCCACGATCGGTCCAACGTCAGAGACGCTAACAAGCCCTTCAACTTCTGCCGTCATTAGGCTTTCAATAGACCTAAAGTGGTTTGCCAGACTGAGCGCCGTGGCTTCTCCCACTTCTCTAATACCAAGCGAGTAAATAAAACGCGGCAGTGTCGTCGCTCGACTCGCATCGACCGCCTCTACCAAATTAGTTGCAGACTTCTCCGCCATTCGCTCGATTGCCACCAGCTGAGAAATGTTTAAGCCGAAAATATCTGCCGCATTGGCTACCAAATCCCTATCAACCAATTGCTCGATAAGCTTGTCACCCAAGCCATCGATATCCATCGCCAAACGAGAAGCGAAATGCTTGAGCCCTTCTTTCCTTTGTGCGGGACATACATTGTGAGACGCACTGCACCGAGCAACGGCTTCATCTTCCGTGCGCAACACCGCGCTACCACAAGACGGGCATGCTTTCGGCAATGCAATTGCTGTCGCATTTTTCGGACGTTTACTTGCAATTACGGAGGCAACTTGAGGGATAACGTCACCCGCTCGCCGTATCATCACATGATCTCCGATCCTCAAGTCCAAGCGCGATATTTCATCCATGTTGTGTAACGTCGCATTACTCACTGTGACGCCACCTACGAAAACCGGCTGTAATCGTGCTACCGGAGTGATCGATCCCGTTCGACCCACTTGAAATTCAACTCCAAGGAGTTTCGTGGTTGCCTCTTCAGCTGGATATTTGTAGGCAATTGCCCATCTGGGTTTACGTGTCACGGCACCTAGTGTTTTTTGTTGGGAAAGATCATCGACCTTTATTACAACCCCATCAATGTCGTAGCCAAGATCTGGGCGTTTTTCAAGTACTGTATCAACATACGACGTCATCGATGCGAGATCATCGACTCGAGAAACAAGCGGATTCGTGCGCAGACCCCAGCTCTCAAACTGCGCAATCACCTCAGAGTGCGCGCGCGGCTGCCATTCACCCTCAGTCCACCCAAGGCTGTAACAAAACATAGTTAGCGGTCGACTCGCAGTAACTTTCGGATCTAGTTGGCGCAAACTGCCCGCCGCACCGTTGCGAGGATTTATCATCGGCTTGTCGCCCCGGGCAATTGCCTTTTCATTAAAGAGGTGAAACTCGTCAATCGGTATGTAGATCTCCCCTCGCACCTCCATTCGCGCCGGAACCGGCAAGTCGGAACCTTTACTAACAGGAATTATTAACGGCACGGACGGGATCGTCTTAACGTTCGCAGTTATGTTCTCTCCAGTCCGTCCGTCACCACGCGTACTTGCCAGCACCAAACGACCATCCTCATAGACAAGGGCAACCGCCACTCCGTCGATCTTCGGTTCACAAAAGAAGTCTAACGACACCTCTTCCGCTAACCGGTTCCTACAACGTTTAATCCAATCGTCCAACTCAGTTGCCGTGGTCGTTTTGTCCAAAGACAACATCGCAACTTCATGAGAGACTTTTTCAAATTGCGCGAGCGCTAAGCCACCAACCCGTTGAGTTGGTGATTCGGAAGATACAAGCTCAGGATAAGCGCTTTCTAGCGCCAGGAGTTCATCAAATAAGGCATCGTACTCAGCATCCGCTATCTCGGGCTCATCGAGCACGTGATAGCGATATATATGATGGGCAAGAGCGACTCTTAATGCAGCTAACTCTTGCTCAACAGGCATAACTCTTGCTCAACAGTGGCCCAAGCGGTGTTCTAAGCCCGAATAGATAGGCGTCGACGAGCAAAGTCGGCAATACGTTGACGCATATGTTCGCGCGTTTGCCCGGTCATCACACTCATCTGCTCATCGCGAAGTTCTCCACCTAGCTGGAACGCAACATGTTGCGCAGTGGTCATCATGTCATCAAAAGCGTCTGTGGCGTCTTCTGGCCCTGGCAGTTGCATAAAAAATGACATGCCCGGAGAAGCCAGCGTTTCTAGGTCAGATAGGTCGAAGGTGCCAGGTTCTACCATACTGGCGACACTAAACTGCTTTGCCTTGGTCATTGGCTCGCGGCGATGAAAAATATTCATTTCGCCATATCGAAGCCCTTGGCTGCGCAATGCTCTGACTATGTTGTCACCACCAAAAGTATGCCCTTTGGAAGCGATGACATTGACAATCAAAAGTTCTTCCACCGTCTGATTGAGCGCCGGAGCTCCGTCTTCTTCCACTCTGCTGTCGGTCCTCTGAACGCCTTCGCCCGTTGTTCGAACTTCGGACTTTACAACGTCTGCTTTGCCCATCGGCGCAAAACGTCCGCTACGCTTTTCGGTGACCAACTGCACATCGCCAAGCCGAGCGCCCGCAGCTTCCTCAGATTTCGCGAGACTTGCTGCACGCCCCCGAACGCTTACCACAGGCTCTCTCTCGGTAGCCGAAAACTGGCTTTCCAGACCTGACTCGGCTAACGGTAGGTCGTCTTGGATTTCAGCGGAGGGACGTCTGGGGTGTTCTTCCATTTGCGCAAGTCCAACCCCCCCAGGCTGAGGTCCTTCAGCAACCGGGCTGCGTTGAGGCAGAGTCTCTAATATCCGTGGCTCGCGATCACGATCCAAGGTCACTGACGAACGGACGTGTTCTGACGCAACATCCATCAATGTCGGTGTCGCTTCGCTGGTGTTTTGTAGCGCTGTCTCTGCCTGCGGCTCAAGATCCAAACTATCCTGTTCTGGGATCAGACCTTTGTCGACCCGTCGGACAAAACGCGCACCACCATTGGGCAGCTCACCACGCAAGCGCTGCATTTCATCTTCATTTTCTGGAATCAGATCGGGCACGATGTCTAGTCGATAAGGCTCTCGCTTCGCTCGAAACGCGATCCAAAACCCATGCGCTATGACTAGCACGATGAGAACACCACCGCCGATCAGTATAAAGTCTTTAATGTCCAATCCGGGCTCCTCGACCGTGATTTACGGTCCCTTCGATTACCTTTCCACACCAAGGTCGCTCCCTAAGAAACAGCCATCGCCGCGGCCTCATCTACGTCCACAGAGACCAGGCGCGAAACGCCTGCTTCCTGCATCGTGACGCCCAGGAGATAGTCAGCCATTTCCATCGTGATTTTGTTATGTGTCACCACAACAAACTGCACATCGATGGACATTTCTTCAATGAGCGACGCGAATCGCGAGACGTTGGCATCATCCAAGGGGGCATCAACCTCATCCAACAAGCACACAGGGCTTGGGTTGAGGTGGAATATGGCAAATATCAATGCCACAGCCGTCATGGCTTTTTCACCGCCCGAGAGTAGATGAACGCTCGCATTACGCTTACCGGGAGGTCTCGCCATTAGCGAAACTCCGGTATCGAGAAGGTCCTCCCCAGTTAGTTCAAGATAGGCGTGTCCTCCGCCAAACACCTTCGGAAACAACTCGCCCAGTCGAGTGTTTACCGCTTCGAACGTATCTTTAAATCTCGTTCTTGTTTCTTTATCAATCTTATGGATCGCTTCAAGCAGAGTCTCCATCGCACTATCGAGATCTTCCGCCTGCGCGTCCAGGTACTGCTTGCGTTCACTTTCTTGCTCGTATTCGTCTATCGCAGCCAAATTGATTGGCCCTAGACGCTGGATACGTCGACCCATTCGGTCGAGCGCTTCCGCCCACGCATCGACGCTTGCCTCTTCGGGCATTTCGTCTTTGATTTTGCTGAGCTCATGCCCAGTCCCATGCAATTGCGCGAGCAGGTTTTCTTCCTGCACGTGTAAACCCTGCCGGTCTACTCGAGCAGCTTCCAATTCTTCACGAACTGTTGTGACAAACTCTTCGGCCTGATGGCGTTGCCCTTCAAGCGCCCGGGTTTTCGATT
>JACLAC010011024.1_pt1 | contig 56232 bp, 46 predicted proteins | sample 8027881 | NCBI WGS metagenome assembly JACLAC01 (sample SAMN15725517, study PRJNA655200) | protist metagenome | isolation source: fluorescence activated cell sorting (FACS) single amplified genomes of... | place: Spain: Blaines Bay Microbial Observatory, Mediterranean Sea | collected 2016-01-19 | reverse complement strand
GGTATGTACGATGGCTAGCTCCAATAATTATGGAATCTGGTTCGATCCTTGAAGGTATACACCATCTTGAGCAGGTTATAGAAAAGGGCACGTACGTTTCTCATGAGGCCCTATTAGCTCATGCTTTGTTATTGTGGGGAGACATTGACAAAAACTATCTAAAAAAATCTACGACAGCGCTAGTGAAATTTGTTGAAATCTATCCAGAAAATCTTCAAATTTATGTTGTGCTGGCTAGAGGTTTTTGGCTACTAAAAGATTTTGAAAAATCCAATTATTATGCATTACAAGGGGTCATCAGACTCCGAAACCATAGGGGTCAGTTTTCCAGAAGATATGGGCTAACAATCCAGTCATTCCTGCTATATTGGCACTACAGATACTTGGCTCATAAAAAAGAATGGCTCAAACTACTGAGACAGACACAACAGAGAGATGATCTACCAATTCAATCTACTTTCAAGACTGTAGCCATGTGGAACATGGGACAATACAATGTTGCTAGGAAATTGGCTGAAGAAACTCTAGGGGTTCTTGAGCAGTCAGATTTATCTATGCCCCTATTCATTGTTCCCTTCGGTTTTGACTTAGTCCCCACTCTTAAAAGTATTCTTCAAGAAAATATTCTCGCTAAAGATGAAAATGAATAAGGCTTCTGTAATTATTGTTGGAGGAGGTATTGTTGGACTCGCAACAGCATGGCAGTGGGGTAAAACACATCCAAGTGAATCTCTCATTTTGCTGGAAAAAGAAGACGCTATTGCAAAACACCAAACAGGTCACAACTCCGGTGTTTTGCATTCTGGTATTTATTACAAACCCGGTTCAATGAAGGCGATTAATTGTCGACAAGGTAAGAAATTAATGGAGGAATTTTGTAGAGAAGAAGAAATCAACTACGAAAACTGCGGTAAAGTCATTGTTGCTACTAGAGAAGAAGAAATTCCTGCACTTGAACAAATTTTTTCTCGTGGACAAGCGAATGGAGTCAACTGTGAAAAAATTGATCAATCACAACTAAAAGAATTGGAGCCCCATGTAAACGGGATTTGTGGAATTCATGTACCAGAAGCAGGAATTGTTGATTACGGTGAGGTTTGTAATAAGTTACAGAAAAAAATTCAAGAGCAAGGAAATCAGATTTTCTGTTCCGCCAAGGTTCTGGCAGTCCACCAATCTGGGCCTGAAATCATTCTTGAAACAACCATCGGTGAAGTGAGAGGTAACTATCTCGTTAACTGTGCGGGGCTGTATTCAGATAAGGTAATGGGTTTGACTGGGCAAAAAACAGAAATGCAAATCGTACCTTTCCGAGGGGAGTACTATTATGTAAAGCCAGAAAAAGAATACTTTTGCCAAAATCTGATTTATCCCGTCCCTGATCCAGCATTTCCTTTTCTAGGAGTCCACTTTACACGAATGATTCATGGGGGATTGGAATGTGGTCCAAACGCCGTTTTAGCTTTTGCGAGAGAGGGCTACAAACGAAGTGATTTAAACTTCTCTGAGTTTTTGGAAACTTTGAAATTTACTGGATTCCAAAAGATCGCTTTAAAGTACTGGCAGATGGGACTAGGAGAGATGTGGAGGTCTTGGTACAAACCTGCATTCGTGAAGGCTCTACAGAGACTAGTACCAGAAATTACTGCTGAAGATTTGATCGTTGCTCCAGCTGGAGTTCGCGCTCAGGCTGTTACTAAAGATGGTTGTTTAGTTGATGACTTCCTGATTGATGAAACAGAGAAGATTTTAAACATCTGTAATGCGCCCTCACCAGCTGCGACAGCTTCACTAAACATCGGAAGGCTTGTTTCAGAGAAATTGGCTACGCGATTTGTATGATCAGCTAATCACTCGATCAGACAGCTGTTCACAGATTTCTTCTTTCTGTTTGAGAGTAAAAACCAGCCAGTTGGTGATCTCATCCAGACTCCTGCGACAGCCCAAGCAATGTGTTCTTGCTGAATTTAACCTGCAAATTCCACAGCAAGGAGAAGGAGATTTTTCACTCATTTGGGGATCGCAATTGCCGAGGCTTCATAGCAAATTTGATCTCCTCGGGTATACCGATTGACAGCCTGCGTTTGGATCACATATCTGCTCCCACTCCCTAAAATTCCTCTCAGGTGATATTCTGCAGTTTTCTCAGCATCTTCCTTGGCATCTCTATCATCAAGGGCACACGCATTCCCTGTTGAAATTACATTACTCCCTCCTTGGTCTACTACTGCTCTTGATGGATTGTATTGATTGCGGAATTTTTCAGCCACATCACCACATCCAGAAGCCAGTAAACCGATGACTAGTATTTTCAAGATGCTTTTAGCGTACATAGGGACTATCCAACACAAAATCTAAATCAGTAGTACCCAATGGAACCAAATCCTTTGATCTACCGATCAACTCACCCTTTGTAGCTTGAAATGGCTGACCATCTTTATCTGTTAAAATTCTGAGAGAATATGGCCCTACTAAGTTTGCAGTTCCTATGGCATTCGAGGGACCAATCTGAAATTCCATTGGGAATGAGGGTGACTCCACGAATTTAAATGCAACCGGTCTACCTTGGCCAGGATCAAACAACATGATAATCAACTTATCGGTAGGAGAAACTTGCTTCAATAAATCTGGTGAGATTCGAACAGTGCCCTGAATGCTATCTTCCGGTTTGTCAGCTGGCTGTGATGAATCTAGAAGTTCTTTTGGGAAGGAATTAAATGGACGGTCTAACTCATAGGAAAATGACTCGGTACCCAAAGAAAGTGGAGGTGTCAAAGCCCCGATCAGTTCCCCAGGACTAGGCAAGTTCGGATTGCCATCCCTGTCAGTAAATATGAGCAAGCGATAGGAACCTTGTAAAGTTACTTGAGGCCCTGCATCAGCTTGTCCAATTGAAAATGTAATCGGTGGGAGAAATGGGTTGATCATGTGTTGAGCAACCGGAGTCAGCGTCTCGGGATCGAACAAAATCAGGTAAGCATTGTCTGTTTTGACAACTCCACCCGTAACACTGGGACCTGTCTTAATAGTACCACTTATTGATGTCTGAATTTGAGATTCATTTCGCGCTATTTCCTGCCAGAGAGCATATCCGATCAGAGCTAAAATCCCGATTGTAACACTAGAATATATGAGGACGTTGCGTCCTTTCATGCGAGAACTTCTGCTTGTGGCGAAGTAGGGAGCGCAGATTCTCCCATCAGGTATTGATCAATGGATCGGGCCGCTTCCCGCCCTTCCCAAATTGCCCACACCACCAGAGATGCACCTCGTTTGGCATCACCTGCAGCAAAAACCCCTTCTTCCGAAGTCTGGAACCGATTGTCTGCATGAATCGAGTACATTGGTTGTTGTCCATCCTCCAACATGCTTAGCGTTTCACTTGCAGCTATTGGATCTTTCCTACCACGCATACTAATCTTGACACCCAAATCATTCAACAAACCCGAAACAGTTGGTCCAATAAATCCCATTGCCAGCAAGATCAGGTCAACATCAATCGTGAATTCTGTGCCCTCCAGACGCTTCATGACATTGCGACCGTGTTCTTGTTTCCACTCAACCCGAACCGCCTGCAATCCTTTCACTGCACCATTCTCGTCACCAATCACCTTTTCAGTTAGAATGTTAGCTCTACAATCTGGGTCTACCTCTTCATGCACAGGAGTAGGACGCGGCTGCATGTTGACAATTTCAAACTGATAGACACGTCGATCAGCTCCTTGTCTATTTAAATTCCCCAAACAGTCCGCTGCAGTGAATCCTCCACCTAAAATGGCTACTCGTTTTCCTTGAGCTTGAACTGCATCTGGGTTAGGAGTATCACCTGCAACAAATTGATTTCGTTGAGGCAAATAATCCATCGCATAGTGAATGCCCTTCAATTCTTTGCCCTCGGTTGTCAATTCTCTTTTTTGTTGGGCACCGGTTGCCAGGAGAATCGCGTCATGTTGTGAACGAAGCTCTTGCGAACTGATATCTTTCCCAACATGACAGTTTGTGATGAAGCGGACTCCTTCAGCCTGCATCTGGTCTACTCGACGTTGAACGTTAATTTTCTCCAGTTTGAAGTCTGGAATACCATAGATTAGTAGTCCTCCAAGTCGATCAGATTTTTCGTAAACTGTCACTTCATGACCAGCCCTCCGAAGCTGTTGTGCGGCCGCCAAACCAGCTGGTCCTGATCCGATCACCGCAACTTTTTTACCTGTTAGCTTTTTGGGAGGTTGTGGTTTGATCCAGCCTTCTTGCCATCCACGATCAGCGATATGTTTTTCAATCTGCTCAATTGTTACAGAATTTTTCTTACGATGTCGCTCTTCCTCATCCAGCGTGTAATATGCGTTTAGAACACAAGATTCCTCACACGGAGCTGGGCAGATACGCCCAGTAAATTCTGGAAAATTATTGGTACTGTGAAGAGTATCCAAAGCTTCCCGCCAATGGCCGCGATAAACGAGGTCGTTCCAATCGGGAATTTGATTACCTAGCGGACAACCGTTGTGACAGAAAGGGATGCCACAGTCCATACAGCGAGAGGCTTGGACTCGAATTTCCGACTCGGAGTAGTGCACATCGTATTCACGAAAATCCTTAATTCTCTCAGTAATTGGACGTCTTGGGACGTCTTGTTTGGAGTGCTCTAAAAATCCTGTATCATTACCCATCTTCTCTCTCCGTCAGGCAGCCTGTGAATTCATTTGTTCTAGAACCAGTCTATATTCTGTGGGCATCACTCGGACAAATTTTTGTAGTGTGTTGTCCCAGTCTTCTAACATTTTGCTAGCTTGCTCACTTTGAGTATATTGCAGATGTCGTTGAATCGTTTCCTTGACCCATTTGGCCTCATCCACCTGGCTTAGGGGGCCAAGTTCCACCATACCCTGGTTGCAACACTGCGTAAAATAACCCTTCTCATCGAAAACGTAAGCGATGCCTCCACTCATCCCTGCAGCGAAGTTTCGTCCTGTGTGACCAAGAACGATCACACGACCTCCTGTCATGTACTCGCATCCGTGATCTCCCACTCCCTCCACAACAGCGGTTGCACCACTATTGCGGACCCCAAATCGTTCACCAGCTATCCCAGAGAAGAAAGCTTCCCCGCCAGTGGCTCCATATAAGACAGTGTTGCCAATGAGAATGTTTTCATCCGCCTTAAATGTGGAGCTTTTGGGAGGATACACTATCAGCTTTCCTCCACTAAGCCCTTTACCCGTGTAGTCGTTGGCATCACCTTCCAGCTCAAGTGTAACTCCACGCGCTAAGAACGCCCCAAAACTTTGGCCTGCTGAGCCGGTCAACTGACAATGAATTGTGTGATCAGGTAACCCCTCGGCTCCGTGGGCTAAAGCAATTTCTCCACTGAGCATTGTACCAATCGCTCGATGGATATTCTTCACGGACATTTCAATTTTGACAGGCTTGCGCTGTTCGATTGCTTCCTTGGCTAGGGAAATCAATTCATGGTCAATCTGTCCATTAAGTCCATGATCTTGTTCCTGCGTGCAGTAGCGAGTGTCACGTTCGCCAACAGGGATCTGTTTCAGAAGATTTGACAGATCCACATGCTTGGCTTTCCAATGGGTGATATCAGAGCGCTGCTCCAAGCAATCTGATCTTCCGACCATTTCACTAAATGAACGGAATCCGCACATTGCCATGATTTCACGAACTTCTTCTGCAACCATGAAAAAGAAGTTAATGACATGCTCTGGTTGACCAACAAACTTCTTGCGTAATTCGGGATCTTGCGTAGCAATTCCAACCGGGCAGGTATTCAGGTGACACTTGCGCATCATTACGCAGCCAATTGTGATGAGAGGGGCGGTTGAAAACCCAAATTCTTCAGCACCAAGCATCGCTGCGATAGCTACATCTCGGCCCGTTTTCAGTTGCCCATCTGTTTGTAATCGAACACGACCACGCAAGCGATTCAGCAACAACGTCTGGTGCACTTCAGATAATCCCAACTCCCAAGGAACTCCAGCATATTTGATTGAAGTCAACGGAGAGGCACCTGTACCACCATCATGACCTGCGATCACAATCAGGTCCGCATGCGTTTTGGCGACCCCTGCTGCGATGGTTCCTACACCTGCCTCCGAGACCAATTTGACCGTTATCCGAGCCTTAGGATTCGCATTCTTTAGGTCAAAGATCAGCTGGGCAAGATCCTCAATTGAATAGATATCATGATGAGGAGGTGGCGAAATTAGCGTAACCCCGGGCGTTGAGTGTCGCACCTTGGCTATTTCTTGGCTGACTTTTTTTCCAGGAAGCTGTCCTCCCTCACCTGGCTTCGCTCCTTGAGCGATCTTGATCTGTAACTCAACACAGTTGACTAGATAGTGAATCGTCACTCCAAAGCGCCCTGAAGCAACTTGCTTGATCCGACTCACTGGCCAATCACCATTCTCTTGTTTGTGGAAGCGCTGAGGATCTTCACCACCCTCACCACTGTTGCTTCTACCACCAATACGATTCATGGCTACTGCAAGTGTCTGATGAGCTTCACTGCTGATGGAACCCAATGACATTGCACCAGTCGCAAAACGTCTAACAATCTCTTTCGCAGGCTCTACCTCTTCCAAGGGAACTGGAGTTCCCTGCTTAAAAGTCAACAGACTGCGTGGGGTAGCTAGTCTTTGAGACTGCTCGTTGATTATATCTGAGAACTTTTTAAAGACTTCTCTGCTATTTTTCTGAGCTGCCTCTTGGAGCAACAAGGTTGTCATTGGGTTGACTTGATGGTACTCCCCTCGGCGGCGCCAGAAATATTGGCCCCCAACGGATAATGTATTTTTGAGATCTGGCGTTTCGACATACGCTGAAGCATGACGCCTCAGACATTCTTCACCCAGCACTTCAACAGTCACCCCACTGATTTTGGATGGAGTCCCGGCAAAGTATTCATGGACAATGTCCTCACTGAGACCGATGGCTTCAAAAATTTGTGCCCCACGATAACTCTGGATCGCGGAAATACCCATTTTCGCAAAAACCTTAAACATCCCTTTGCGGATCGCCTTCAGATAATTTTTGATCGCTTTTTCATAGGTCAATTCTTCAGGGAGGGTCCCCTCTGAAAGGATCTGCTCAAAAGTCTCAAATGCGAGGTAGGGATTAATAGCACCGGCACCATAACCGATGAGTAGGCAGAAATGAGCGATTTCTCTGGCTTCTCCTGTTTCCAGAATTAGACTGGACGAACTGCGAAGTTTCTCGCGTATCAGGTGGTGGTGGACGGCACCCACCGCAAGAAGTGCAGGAATAGGAACTAGATCTTGGCCAACTCCTCGATCACTCAAAATCAAATATTCTTTACCTGATCGAATCGCTGATGCTGCTTCCTTGCAGATTCTGTCCAACGCCGTTTGCAAACCACCAGCTCCCTCAGCAGTCGGGAATAGAAGCGATATTGGAGCAGACCTTTCCAGATGACGTAGCTTTGCAAACTGGGCATTAGTCAAGATAGGCCCATCTATCTTAATTAATTTTGCGTGGCCAGGCTCAGGACTCAGGATATTGCCTTCACCACCCAGATGGCTAGTCATAGACATGACCATCTCCTCTCGAATTGAGTCTATTGGTGGGTTACTGACCTGAGCAAAGATCTGCTTGAAATACCCATAGAGCAGCTGTGGGCGATCTGAAAGTGCAGCCAATGGGGCATCGTTGCCCATAGAACCTGTGGCTTCTTCACCGTCTCGAATCATTGGAGTCAGGAGTATATTCATGTCCTCTGTCGTGTATCCAAAAATTTTCTGTCTCTCTAGTAAAGTTTTTGAATCACTTTTGGGTAGATCTGCGGGAGTGGGCAGCGAATCCAATGGGATCACGTTGTCATTCAGCCAAGTTGAATAAGGATGTGCTCCACAGATTCCCTGCTTCAGTTCCTCGTCGCTGATGATACGGCCTAACTGGATATCGACAAGAAACATTTTTCCTGGTTGCAGCCGTCCCTTGGAGACAATGTCCTCTGGGTCAATGTCCACAGCTCCGACTTCAGAAGCCATAATTACGAAGTCATCCTTAGTTACCACGTAACGGGCTGGACGGAGCCCATTTCGATCCAGAGTTGCTCCAATTTGGATTCCATCTGTGAAAGCTAGAGCGGCCGGACCATCCCATGGCTCCATTAAGTGTTCGTGATACTCATAGAATGCTCTCTTCTCTGGAGACATATCTGCTTGAGTCTCCCAAGCTTCAGGGACAAGCATCATCATGGCGTGGGAGAGGGAATAGCCTGAAAGTACAAGGAATTCCAAGACATTGTCCAAACAAGCCGAGTCACTTCCTGATGGGACAATGATTGGTAATAGATCACGAATATTTTCGTATAGTGGACTTTCTAGTTTTTCTTGACGGGATCGCATCCAATTGATGTTACCCCGGAGTGTATTGATTTCACCGTTGTGAGCGAGGTAACGAAATGGCTGCGCCAAATCCCAACGTGGAAAGGTGTTGGTTGGGAAGCGAGTATGAGAGAGGGCAATTGCACTTACAAAGCGCTCATCTGCCAGATCCGGGAAGAAAAGATCCATCTGGTCAGCGCGCAACATCCCTTTGTAAGCCAAAGTTCTTGTGGACATACTTGTCACCACAAAATCTCTGGTATTGAGCATAGAATTACGGATCTCGTTTCGTGTCACATAGAGCAATCTCTCCAGCTCTTGCTGAGTTTTGTGACCATTCCCCGCTAGAAAGAGTTGTTTGATCGCAGGCATTGCTTCGGCGGCTTGCTTACCAACGTATTTGGTATCAATCGGAACGTCTCGCCAACCCAAGCCAATCAAATCGTTTTCACTGACAATGCTTTGGATCGCCTCCACGCAATGAAATTGCTGCTTGTCATCATGAGGCAGGAACATCGTTGCCACCCCATAGCGTCCTTCAGCGGGAAGAACAAACCCCAGCTTGGCGGTTTCTTCTCGCAAGAATGCATCGGGTATCTGTACAAGGATTCCAGCACCATCACCGGTTTCTGGATCAGCACCAATAGCTCCACGATGATTTAAATTGCAGAGTAGCTGCAGTCCTTTTTTGACGATATCGTGAGATTTCTGGTTTTTGATGTGTACTATGAATCCAACGCCGCAGCTGTCATGCTCGTGCTGTGGATCGTAAAGGCCCTGGGGCAAGGGATAGCCAAAGTTGTTCATCTGTGTCCTTGCTCGGAAGACAAATTCAGTATTCAGTTCACTAGTGGCGGCATTCTGTAATTGAACGTTTTCTAGCCCAATAGCGTCAGCGAGCGTATAGTTTTGAATTTTTTATTCGCGCGGGATTGCGATTCGGAAATTTCGCCGAGATCCGTTCAATTCTTGGGGAGATGTGATTGGCGTATGTAGCCGATAACTCCAAAATTTTAATAAACGCCTTATACCATTCGGGCTTTTGAAACGCAATCGTCAAGAATTTTCGTTACAGGTACCAAAGGCAAGTCAATAGCTTAAAGTGCAGGGCTCCAAAGCAGTTCAAAAGGGAAATCAATTGTCTGAGGCACAAAATGGCCTAAGATCCATCTAATTCAGGGTATTATTGCATTATTATTTCATGGAAGTGCCCCAACATAGGGAAGTACAATCCACAACGATGCCGACGACCAGACTCTGATAAATTGAATAGTTTCATGTAGACAGAGAGTTGGGCTTTATATCGTTGTTCCATTCTACTGAAAAAGTCATTTAAATCTTCTGAGTTCATCGGTTCGCTACTTTTGTAATCAATGATCCAACGCTGGTCATGCTCATCTACAAATGTCCGATCAATAATATATCTCTTGATCCCTTTTCCAGCATCTACCACGAGCTCGTACTCATTTTTTGCGAATCGATGCTGACCCAGAACCCATCTTCCATGCTCACTTGAAAGTGAAATTTCTATGGTCGATTGAAGTTGGGCTAAGGCAGCTGGAATTAATTTATTTGGAATGCCTTTCTGACCCAAAGCCCACTGCCATTTTTTTCGAATTTCTCTTGGTTTTTCAAACGACCAATTCACAAGTTCATCCTCCGAAATTTGTTGTAAAACCCGGTGAATCTCGACTCCTATTTCCCTTCGAATCCAGCTTGCTGTTCCAACCATTGAAGTAGCAGCAGTATCTTCAAAACGATCTGTCTCTTCATCTCCAAGGTCATTTGTTTTGGAATTAACCGGGGTGGGTACTTTGTTTCTCAATGCTGATTGAGGGATTCTGAACAGCAGGTCTTGGGGATCTAACCCAGTCTCTGGACAGCACTGATTTTTGGTTAGATCATCAAACAAAACCTCTTCCTGCAGATGAGGCCACAAGCGCCAGAACAAGCTTCCAGAATTGGGGGGTTTGGGCTCATCATCATCGTCAAAGCTTACGCTTCCAAGAACATGTAGATATTTCTTCGCTCGAGTCACAGCTACGTAAAGCAAACGTGCTGATTCCAAATTAGCTTTCTGACTCTCGAGCCTCTGAAGATATGAATACAAGGGGTGCTGTTCTTGCCCAGATTCTTGGATTGGGGCCAACAGCAATGAACTGGTGCCATCATTAAATGACTGTTCTTGCCATCGTAGCAAAGAAGCACCTTCTGATTTTGCAGTTCGATCAAGTCCAGGAAGAATAACAGTGTCAAATTGAAGTCCTTTTGCTTTGTGCATAGTCATCACTTCAATCTGAGCTTCAGAATCTTTGGTTTGAGAATAAAGCCCTTGCATTGCTTCATCAAGGCGGTCAGGCAACAACCATTTCTTCTGATCCAATTCTCCCAGTAATCGAAAGAAACTTTCGGCATCTAACAAGTCTCTTTCTTCACATAAAAGACTTGGTCCTTGCAACCGCAACCAAAGGGACTCAATGGCTACACGCAGGCCAAACTGCTCAAGCTGAGGAGCGACAGGTGCCCAAGCTTTCAGAAAATTTTGTAGCCTTTGGGTTCCATCAGAACTCAGTTCCTCACTCCAAGCTTGCTTTAGGAGAAGAGGAATTGTGGACTGCAAATCTTGCCCAAACAAAACTGTCAGATCTGCCAAAGTCAATCCGCACCAAGGTGCTCGCAAAACAGCCAACCAAGCACCGCGATCCCCAGAATGAATCGCCGCTCGAGTTAGGTGAAGTAGGTCATCAATGATTTGACGCTTCGCAAGAGGTTCAATTTCAACAGCTTTGAACTGTACTCCAGATGCACGCAGGTGAGGGAGAATTTTTAGCAGGTGATTGCGGTTGCGAATGAGAATGCCAATTGAATGTCCAACTCCATGTTTTTGAATTGTTTTGTGAATGAGTTCAGAAACCAACTCTGCTTCAGCTGATACCTGCTTTTTATCAAGCAAATGAACTTCAACAGCATTTCCCTCAAGAAGCTCATGATGTGACTCAGATTTTGCGTAACCAATCGCTCCAATGTCTGGATTTTCTAGTGCTGGAAAGATTGGTGAGAATTTCTGGTTTACCCAATCAACGATCCCAGACTGGGAACGAAAGTTCCGCTTTAGTGTGAGAGACTCCGGAAGTAGTTGACCTAGCCCATATTGTTGCACTCTCCGAAACAGACTGACTTCAGCTTGACGAAATCGATAAATGGACTGCATCGGATCTCCAACGAGAAAGATCGTCTTCCCGGACTCAGAATCCCAACCTTTAGTAAGGTTTTCCAATAATTCAAACTGACCATGACTAGTATCCTGGAACTCATCAACTAGGACATGTCGTAAGTCTGACAAACCGTCTTCTTCTGTGAAGCTCTCATTCGCTAATGCAAGGAGGGCTCTCTGGGAAACTTCACTGAAATCCACCCTGGCCTGATCACGAAATACCCCTTTCAACTCATCCGAAGCCCTTTGGAGAAGCCGGAGCAAAGCTTCTAAAACTTTCCAAGAAGGCTCTTCGAAATTTGATTGCAGAGGAAGCTTTGCTAGCTTATCAAGGGTTTCTGCATGTTCTACCGGCTGATTCTGCAGCCATTCCTCCAAGGATTGCTTGACAAGCTTAATTTCTGGAGGAAATCCTTGGTTTTTCGTTAATCGCTTTCTCCAACTACCTGTACCAGTGAGAAGACACTGAGACAATGTATGCCAATAAACCAAATCAGAGAATTTGGCCTCTGGGATTTCATAAGGAAGTTGTGAAACTTTATTTGCTAACGATTGATCTACCTGATTCAAATAGGGATGGGCGCTTTGGAGGCACGGATAAATCAACCTGTAATCACTGTTTCCCAGGCAACTGCAGAGCGTGAGCATCTCTTCCGAAATTGTACGTTCAAATGACTCAGACAAATTCTCTCGAATCTTTTCCATGTCGCTAGGGAGCTTACGAAACCAGCGTAGCCACTGTTCTCTTCTGCCTAACAGATCTACCAATAACTCTTCCAACCGACTGATGTGGTTGTGTAAATGCCCAAGAGCCGTCTGAACATCTATACTCAAGGGATCTTCATCATCCTCTAGTCGCTCGAGGATCCTTCCTACCGCCAATTGATACAACTCTTTCGGGAACTCCTCTACAGTTAGAGGGCCGCCCACTCCGGCACTTAGGGGTGTTCGACGCACTAGGGAAGCACAAAAAGAATCGATCGTCTGCAGCCTGATTCTTTCGGGTTGGCGCAACAAGTTCCATTTAGATCGAGCATCTTGTTCAAGCGCAGCCCTGGCGAGTTCCCATGTTTGCTTTTCGTGATCCAGCTCCGGGGGCTCGAATTGCTCGGAAGCATGACGAAGTTGCCTTAATAGGCGCTCGCGCATCTCACCAGCTGCTTTGTTGGTAAATGTGATAGCAAGAATTTCCTCTGGTTTCTCTACAACTGCCAGTAGAGAGAGAATTCGCTGAGTAAGTAACTCGGTCTTCCCAGAGCCGGCAGGAGCTTGGACAATAAAACTTTTAGACGGATTTAAGGCCTTTGTACGTGCCTCATGATCAGAAAAAATGACTGACATAATTTTTGTGGAGTTTAAGGCCAGAACGTTGAACTACTTGGCCAAATAAGAATCCATGCTCCGAGAAAAGCTGCAGAGACACAAACCGGAGGGAGATGTCCCAAAACGATTTCCCAACTAGTATGGCTCACATCTGGATGGAGAGCACTTTGTGGGATTTCGCCTTCAAGAATGAATCTCTCTCTGCGTAATTTCCGGGTCAATGAGATGGAACCAATTACAGAAGCGAGTACGATGGTGGCGAGCAACATTCCAAACCATGGTACCATCGAGATCACCCGTATTAGAAGAGTATGAACTTTGGGGCTACTACTGTTGGCTAAAGCCAGAATGAAAGTGGAGAAAAGAAAGGATTCCGCGATAGCTAGATAGGTCATCCGCTGGGCTGTTAATTCAAACTCAAAACGAATGTGAGCATCCAGCCGCAATTGGCGTTCTCTTTGGCGAATTTCTAGTGTTGATTCCCTCATTTTGATGCAACAGAAAGAAATTTTTTGAAAATCAACTGCCTATGCGACATTGCTTGAAGGGTATAAGTTTCGATTTTCAAGAGGTGTTGAAGCAACAAATTACTCTCTCGTTTCCTCAGAACGAGCGTTTGATAGTATCACCCAACCGGCCCCAATGAGCAGGAGGGGTGCACCTAACCAGGTCCAGAACCCCGGCCCAGTACCACCACGCCAGAACCATTCAATGATGCCACCCAGCAATGGTTCCAATAGCATTCCCACTGAAACAACCACAGGGGGAAGGTAGCGCATTACCGTGTTTAAACCAGTGTGGCCACATAATCCAGGACCAAAGGCAAGGTAAGCCACAGCCCAGATCCAATCTGACTCCCACCAGCCAAACCATCCCCAATTAGAAGAGAAAGGTCCAACGGACTCCTCCCCAGCCCAAGAGGCCAAACCCAGCCAAACACCGGCGAGCATCGTGACTGGAAGAGCATATACAAAGATCGGCCATTGTCTCTTTGAGCGGAGGTAGTGTCCGGCATAGAAATAACCAACCACAGCTACCGCCCCCGCGATCGCCACCAGATCACCAATTAGAGTTACTGTTCCGCTATCTTCCGTATCCTTAAGGATAGTCAAGGCCCCCAAAACACCTAGTGCTGTTCCCCAAATATGCCCTTTGCGCAGCTGTTGTCCTAAGATCGGCATCAGCGCAACAATTACCAGTGGATGACTAGTTACGAATAGTAAGCTGTGAACAAGGCTGGTGTGATCAAGTGACCAAACCCAAAAACCAAAATGCATTCCCAAGCAAAAGCTTGAGCCAAGTAAAATCAAGACATCTTGGAGGATGACTTGTAATTTTCGAAGTAGCTGCCATTGCCACAGAAAAAGAGGCAGCAGTACCAGCGAAGTTGCTTGCATCCTCCAGGATGCACGGAGCAATGGAGGGACTTCTCCTAATTCCTGAAAAACTAAACCAGCACTACTAATCGCAACTAGTGCCAACGCAAATAGCGGCCAGATGTGGATAGGAATCATGATGAAAGTTAGTTTTCGGTGATTTCTAAAGGGAGATAGAATTTGGGCGGTCCAATTCACAGATTTTATTGATTTCAAACCGTCATGCTACCGCACGTGTACCAACGGCAGTTGGGCTAAATTGAATATTTGCCGAACTGTGTTGATTGTTAGTTCTGGATTGATTGTTGAAAACCAATCGAAATTCCAGGAATCTAACCTGGCCTAGCTTTATCTAGGTCTCCAACTCTTTCCTGAAGACAAGTGGTGCTGAGGTTTTAATCGTAAGCCAGAATCAAAGTTCTCAGGCTGGCAAACGGAATTTGTATTCTGAACCATCTCAAAACAAATCTTTGCTGTGCTTTAATCGATGAGCACAACAATTTTACCCTTGTCGATGATTTTCGTTCATACATCGAAGTTCCAAGGTCATCTTGTAGCTGCTGCGCAATTAAAGTTAGGCTGTTTGATTTTAAAATAGACATCAACATATTGCAGAAAACCAACAGCAATGTAAGTAGAAAATGGGCTCATCCGATTGGCTACCAGAATGGCTAAAGTGCGAAAAGCAAATTGAGGACTGGGACGTAGATGAAATGGTGAGAACACTTCTGATCGGCTCAGAAGTTGAGTGGATTATTGAAGCGGAGAAACGTGGTTTCGATGAAAAATGGGCTAAAAGAACTTGGAAACTATACCGAGACGAAAAGTCACTTGGTGGATGATGTTTAAAATAATTTCATACTGGAATTGTCCGCAAATTCCCCGCAGGCACTTTACAATTATGATTCAAACAAAACACTAACGCCGGGGAGTTCTCTACCTTCCAGCCACTCCAAAAAAGCACCACCTGCTGTCGAGACGTAACTGAAGGATGCTGTCACTTCTGCAACATTGAGTGCCGCAACAGTATCGCCACCTCCCGCAACCGTAAGTAATTTCCCTGCCTTTGTTAATTTGGCAGCTTGCTTGGCGACCGCAAAAGTTCCTTTGCCGAAGGGATTGACTTCAAAAGCCCCAAGTGGCCCGTTCCAAAGCAGGGTTTGGCATTCCGCAAGATGATTGTTGAACAGTTCAATCGAGTCTGATCCAACATCCAAAATCATCTGATCTTTTGCAACATTGTCAACATGCACAGTTTTGCAAGTCGCGTCAGCGCTCAGAGTATTCGCTACAACGGCATCTACAGGCAGCAAAATCTCACATCCACTATCCCTCGCCTTTCCTAAAATAGCCTTAGCGGTTTCTACTAAATCTGCTTCAGCTAAGGATTTGCCAATGCTCTTTCCTTGAGCGAGAAGGAAGGTGTTTGCCATGCCCCCACCAATGATCAACTTATCCATGCGTGGCACCAAGTGCTGGAGTACATCAATTTTACTGGACACTTTGGCTCCACCAACCAAGGCTGCAACTGGACGTTTGGGGTCGCCCAGTGCGGCTTGAAGTGCTTCCAGTTCAGCCACCATAGTCGGGCCAGCATATGCTGGCAGAAACTTACTGATCGCATGGGTTGAAGCGTGGGCTCGATGGGCCGCAGAAAATGCGTCATTCACATAAATTTCTGCATGTGCACCAAGCTGCTCGGCAAACTCGGAATCATTTGCTTCTTCCTCAAGGTGAAAACGAAGATTTTCAAGTAAAGCTACCTCGCCCGCTTTCATCTTTTTCGTTTTTGCCAATGCTTCATGGCCTACTGATTCTCCAATGAATTCGATTCTCAGGTTGGATAATTGAGCCAATGAAGCTGCAACTGGTTTCAGAGACATTTCAACATTGAATTTTCCCTTGGGCCTGCCCAGGTGACTGGTAACGATAACAATCGCTCCAGCCTTGTGTAGATACTGAAGAGTTGGGATAAACCTTTGAATGCGTGTAGCATCAGTGACCTTTCCTTCCTTCATCGGCACATTAAGATCTGCTCTCAAAAGGACTCTTTTGCCCTGCAATTCAACTCGATCAAGTTTTCGCAAATTTTTCATCAATAGCCCTTCAGCAAAGTAAAAAATTTTTTAAATCAGGAATACTTTAAAGATACTCGGAACATCTTGTTACCATGAATACCCAAGAGTATATCAAATGCATTCAGAGTACTAGATTCACAAAAAATCACTTCCAAAACGGTAATTTTTAGAGGAACTGGGTTTAAGATTTGGAACTCCCAAATCTAACAATTTAAACGAAAAATCTGACTTTCAAACAGTGAGGAGCCTAGAATTTTTGGAATTCCCAGGATCTTTAACAGCGGCTTCCGAGCTTCTTTACCTAACAAAAGATTGAATGAGGCAAAGGTATGGAGATGAGCAGTAATGAATCCATCAAGCAAGGTGTCATGGCAGGGTTGCCTATCTCTTCCATCTAAGCACACACTATTGCAGTTGAAGTGGAAGAAGGAAGTTTTGAATGTAGCTGATAACTCGCTATTGCGACCTCGGTCTGTAGTGCGTCTTCAAGAAAAATACTACTTTCTGGCAGCCTCGTTTTTTGGGAATTCTTCGAGAAAAGCCGTCAGGACTTTCTTACAAAGTTCAAAAGCTCCCGACCTAGCTTGAATCCTTTGAACCTAGATAGACCTTGTCAGCCCAGCAGAGGTCTGATAATTTGAATGTTTTTCCACCCTTGAATAGAGAATGTTTTTATGGCAAGCGATAAAGTTGTTCACCTCACCGACGATTCCTTTGATGAGCAAACAGGATCCGGCTACGTAATGATTGATTTCTGGGCTGAGTGGTGCGGACCATGTCGAGCCCTGGCACCAGTAATAGATTCCATCGCAGAATCTCATGGTGAGCAAATCAAAGTTTGCAAACTAGACGTCGATTCCAATCAACGCGCTGCTGTTCGCTTCGGAGTCCGAGGAATACCCACCGTCATCATGATGAAAGACGGCAAACTTGTTGATCAGGTGGTGGGTAACGATCCCAGTAAAATTCGTTCAATGGCTGAGAGAGCTGTAGAAGCTGCTTAATCCCCCTACCTTGCTAAACACTTGCGAACCTGGCTTCTCCTGCTGACATATTGTGGTACTCGTTACGCAGGTTGGCAGGTTCAGCCCAACCTTCCTACAATCGAAGGTGAAATCGAAAAAGCTCTCCGACAACTGACAGGCACCTTCCATAAAGTACTTGGCAGCGGTAGAACCGATGCTGGTGTTCATGCCCTCAATTATCCAGCCCATTTTCAAAGTTCACAAAATTTTACAGCTGAACAATGGCAGAAAGCTCTCAACGGACTGTTGCCTCCTGACATAGTCGTACGCAATGCAGTAGAGAAGCCCATTAGTTTTCATTCTCGGCATGATTCTATGAGTAAACGGTACGCATACCTCATTCATAATTCTCAGCAAAGGAATCCATTTACTGAAAATCATTCATGGTGGATTCGTCAACAATTGGATGTGAAGGAAATGAGAACAGCCACGGAATACTTAGTCGGGAGACATGATTTTTCCTCTTTCAGAGCAAGTAATTGCAGTGGTCCTGATCCTGTAAAAGAGTTGCGAAAGATCACGATAGCGAAGACCGTTTCCCCTTGGGGCAATCTCATTATGGAGTTTGAAGCAAACTCATTCCTACAGCATATGGTGCGAATTCTTGCTGGGACTCTGGTGGAAGTAGGTCTGAGAAAAAGAGAGGCAAATTCGATGAAAGAGATTTTAATGTGGAATGACCGAACCAGAGCAGGGAAAACAGCGCCTCCTGGAGGTCTTTATCAACTTGCTGTACACTATCCACCTGACCTAGTGAATTGGCCTGAAGAATTATTGATCAATCCCTTCAAGTTAATTGACAGCTCCGAGGAGTGCATTCAATAGTTTCATTCATTGTCATTGCTAGGTGAAAACACATCCACTAAGTATTGACGCAACGAGTCTGGCAAACTGAGCCCAAATGACTGGTGGAGTACCATCACAGACAGGTGGAACAGGACTATTGTAGATTTAACCTGCTCAGGCAGGGCCAAGAAATATGGTTCCTGATTTAAATGAACAAGGGCTCCTCGCTTTTGCAAATGTTGTCCTTTGAAAAAAATTCTAAGATAGGGAGTCGCCTGACTTTGGGATCGTTTGCGATCAGGAAGATCCCTGTCCATGAAGGCCACACCCAATTGAAGAACGAATCTTCTCCCCTTCTCCAAATTTAAGATTGTGCCATCGGGCGTTGGAATGCTTAACGGGAAAGGCATTAGGCTACTGATCTTCAGACTGTGATCCTTATCACGCGAACGTTCTTCTTTCAAAAACTCCTCATTCAGTGCGGGATCACTCTCCCACACTTCAACTACCTCCTCACGTTTCCAGCGGGCACCCTCAAGATGTTCAGCTTCTAATATTGCTTCTATCCACTCTTGGAGATCAACTATTTCATTCCTCTCCAAGTTGAAAAACTCTTCTTGCTCTAGTTGCTGTGACGTTGTGTAGTCTTCGTTCCGTGGAGTAAGAAATGGAGATGAAGTACTATAAACACTCTTGAGATTCTTGGTGATCTTTCTGAGAAGAGGGCGCAACCTCTTTAAAAGTACTTCGAAGGCATCTTCGCCGTCTCCTGTCAGTGAAACCAGTTTTCTACCAGTCTGTTCCGCTAATTCCTTTCCAATTGGTTCAGCAACGGGCTCAGCGTCACTACCATGATCAAATGCTATCTCCTCTGTAGCGGAAATCGCTGAGTGCTCTGCTCGTTGAATCGGAGACTTAGATTCTCCATCACCTGGAATGGAACTTTTGCTTTTATTGTTGGGAATTATCTCAGAACTCGGATCAATCTGTTGGTCCACAACGAATCCTGCCCCCCTTGAATTTTCCGGATGCCACGGCGTGGGGCTTCCTTTCAATTTTGGGTTGCCGGGATGGTGATGTACTAACTCACGTACCAATTGTTCTACAGTGCGAAAATCAAGTTTGCGAACCTCCTCAAAGATTTCTGAGGGTCCTAATCGAAGTGACCCTTTCAAACGACGCTGCGTCCAACGAATGATTAGGTCATCGCTTAAACCTTGCCGAATTCGTGATAGAAAAAATCGATTTTTCAGAATCAGGTAGGTCTGATAATCTCTGGTAAAAAGTGACTGCAGCCGCTCTATAAAAAAATGTTGCTGTACTTCTTCCGGTAAATTTTGGGCAGTTAAAACTACTTTCTGAAGTCTAACGGGCTCGTAAAGTAGCTGCACCTCACATTTTAAAACAGTTTGTAGGCTCTCTTCCACACCAATACGATATCTTTCTAGAGCACGCAGTTCGACCGGACTGGAAGCGAATTCATCCAGTTGACGGATGACTGCTAATGAATTACAGCTTTTTTGAATTCTGGGGACTATGCCCTGCGTAGCTTGTTGGGGGAGGTCGTAGGTTGCAATGAGTCGAAGAGCACTTTGCAAATCATAGAGTTGCAAAGCATGTGTGAAGGCATGGTGACGAAGCGTGAGGACAGTCGAGGCTTCTCGGTGGGCTGGAAAATCCCTTTCAAGAGTCTGCTTGAGCCTTTGAGCAAAGTTTTGTGCGGCTGGGTCTAGCCTTGACTCTAGATCACCAGATATTTCGTCTATTCGATTCTGCCATTGCTGATGATCCATTATCGCCTCAATGCATGGATAGAAGGAACATCAAAGTGATCTGAATTTCTCCATCAGTTGATCCATTCCTGCACTCTGTTTTTGTCTGGATGGCTGTTGGGCTAGCTTATTCTTTTTCTGTGGTAGAGGTTTCGATTGATTTCGATCCATTTTTTTGGAATCTGGGTTGCGCATACTCAAAGCAATTCTTTTCCGTTGGGCATCAACCTCTAACACCCAAACCTCAACACTTTGCCCTACTGCGCAGGCTTCAAGAGGATCGCGCACAAATTGTGTAGACATCTGTGAGATATGCACCAAACCATCTTGATGAACACCTATATCAACGAATGCTCCAAAGTGCGTGACGTTAGTGACCACTCCTTGAAGATGCATCCCAACCTGAAGATCTTTCATGTCTTGGACGGCTTCACTGAATTGCACTTCTTGGTGGTCATCACGAGGGTCTCGTCCAGGCTTTTTCAGTTCCTCCAGAATGTCATTCAGGGTGTAGCTGCCAACTTCTTCAGAAACAAATTCTTGAAACTGAATTTTTTGAAGTGCGTCCTGATTACCAATCAGATCTGCAACCAAAAGGTTTTGACTGGCTGCCATTTGCTCCACCATGCTGTAACGCTCCGGATGAACTGCCGACTGGTCCAACGGGTGCTCAGCATTTCGAATTCTTAAAAAACCAGCCGCTTGTTCAAAAGCTTTTTTTCCAAAGCCAGTCACCTGCATCAGTTCTTGACGCGATCGGAACGGGCCATTTTCATCTCGATACGAAACAATGCGCCCAGCTAGAGACTTCGTGACACCGGAGACATAGCTTAGAAGAGCTGCTGATGCCTGATTTAGTTCTACTCCTACTTGGTTTACACAAGACTCGACCGTTCGATCAAGAGACTGCTTTAATTGCTTCTGATTGACATCATGTTGGTATTGTCCCACTCCAATAGATTTTGGATCTATCTTGACCAACTCAGCCAGAGGATCCTGATAACGTCGAGCTATCGAAACCGCACCTCGGACCGTTAAATCCAAATCAGGAAATTCCTGACGAGCGACCTCCGATGCTGAGTAAACAGAGGCACCAGATTCGTTCACAACCAAATGCCTAACCTTTAAATGCAAATCTTTGATAAATTCTCTTAGAAACTGGGACACTTCTCTAGAGCCTGTGCCATTTCCTACAACAACAATTTCCGCTTGGAATCGCTCAATCAAGTCCAGTAGTGTACGTCTTGATGCCTCTACTTGCCGTTGTGGTTCCACCGGATAGATGACACCGTACTCGTGCAATCGCCCTGTGTGGTCTAGAACTACCCACTTTGTTCCTGTTCGAAAGCCTGGGTCCAGGCCAATGACTACTCTTGAACCTCCAGGAGGCTGCATCAGTAACTGACGTAGATTCTTGGAAAACAACTCAATGGAACTTTCATCTGCTTGCTGTTTCAATTCTTGTCGGATTTCTGTCTCAATTGAAGGTGCTAGCAAGCGATCATATCCATCAGAGAGGGCTACCTGAAGTTCTTGTCTAAAATCCACATTCGCTTTGGTTAGCCAGATTTCTTGGAGTGTAGATTCTGTCAGTCTCTCCTGCACCCGAACCCTTGCCTGTAAGATTTCTTCCTTTTCTCCGCGTCTAATCGCCAGGTATCGATGCGGTTGGATCTTACTGATGTTCTCATTGAAATCATAATACGTTTCAAATTTAGAAGTCGTCTCCTTGAACTCTGGTTTTACTTCTGAAACGAATTTACCTTGCTGAAAAGTCAATTGGCGAATGCGTGCTCGTGTCTGTGCATCTTCAGCCACTTTTTCAGCAAAAATATCCCGAACTCCCTGCCAAATTTCATTGGTTGGCATGGGTGAAGACAATCCTGCTTGGAAAGCATCCAGCCAATTATTTATTTGATTCCTATCTCCTTGTTCCTCCAAAACCAATAGAGCAAGCGGTTCCAAGCCTTTTTCTCGGGCAATCATTGTGCGAGTTCGTCGCTTCGGTTTGTAAGGTAAGTAAAGATCCTCCAACTCCTGTTTGGACTGGACTTCACTAATCTTTTTTTCCAACTCCTCTGTTAGCTTCTCCTGATCCCGGATACTATTGAGGATCTTCTCCCTTCGATCTTCGAGTTCTTTCAGATATTCATATCGATCCAGTAAGTTAGCGATCTGCACTTCATCCAAATTTCCTGTCTGCTCTTTTCTGTAGCGGGCAACAAATGGAATCGTGTTATCTGCTAATAGGAGACTAAGTGTGTTTTGAATGTGATCAGGGTTGAATTCAAATTCAGTCTGGAGACGCTGTAGCAGCTTGGGATTCGGAGTGGAGGATTTGCCTTCCATGAAGATCTACTAAGTATGATTTTCGAGTAACAGTTCAATGAGACGAATGGGAGTCCATTGCTCAGCTTCCCCAATAAAGTTCACTATTATGCGATGACGAAGAACCGAAGGAGCGACATAGCGAACATGCTCTTTGCTCACCACTGAATCACCCTTCAGTAAGGCGTGGGCCCTAGCAGCTCGAACCAGATTTTGCGATGCTCGGACACCTGCACCCCATTCAACATATTTTTTTATGGGTTCAACCGAACTGTCTTGGGGCCTTGTGGCTCGGACAAGCTGTATGATCCAATCGACGACATGAGGAGCTATCGGGACTTCATCAACAAGTTTCTGAATTTTCAACAAATCGCTTCCATCGAAGAAAGCGTTCACTTCCTGTGGCTGCGACTGTGACTGAACTGCGATCTCTGCTTCTTCCTTCGCACTTGGGTACTCCACCTCGACATTGAATAAAAATCGGTCAAGTTGGGCTTCTGGAAGCGGATAGGTCCCCTCTGAATCGATTGGATTTTGAGTTGCGAAGACGATGAATGGATGAGTGAGTTGGTAAGTCTTGCCTGCCACAGTAACTTGCTTTTCCTGCATGGCTTGAAGGAGAGCCGCCTGTGTTCGTGGAGAAGTTCGATTGATTTCATCCGCCAGCAAGAGATTGGTGAAGACTGGTCCCTCAATGAAGCGAAATCTTCGCTCTTGTTCATTTTCATCAAGTATTTCGACCCCACTGATGTCTGATGGCATCAGATCAGGGGTGCATTGAATTCGATTGAAGTTCAATCGAAAGAGGTTTGCCAGGGTCTTGATCAGCAAAGTTTTAGCCAACCCTGGTACTCCTGTAAGTAGCACATGACCGTTGCACAAGAGCGCAATCAGCAATTGATCTAGAACTTCTTCTTGACCAACAATTACTCGATGAATTTCAGCCCGGAACTGCACTGGAAATTCACGAAGACGAGTATGAAATTCTTCGAAATCGGGAGAACTCATTTTTGAATCTTCAGGCATGAACGCCGTTGAACAGGGGCAGGGAATTAAGTGAGGGCAGAAGGAAGCCAGAGGCTGATAGTTCAAACCTCCGATCTAAGAGCTATTTAGCTACTTACTTGACTATAGATCTCTGGAAATTGCTCAGCCAATTCATCAAAACTAATGTCTTGAGCCAAGATTTCGCCCATTTCACTTTGAACAGTGTAAACTGTTTGTCCAGGGTTGAGATCACGCTTCATAACACGTTTGCCATCCACCGAAAGAACAAATATTCCTTGAAGTGCTTCAGTAGCGTTTTTCGCCATCGTGTAAGACTTGTTGTGATAGTCACAACCACCGGCAATGCCTACTCCACCTATCAGCAACGTCACTGACAGCGCTGCAGCAAATTTTTTCATGTTCAGAATCCTTGAGTGAATGGTTGAGGATTGGCATCCGAGGGCAGTTAACCTTTGATGTTCAGAGGAGTCACAGCCCGCATTCGAAAGGAAGATATTCCGCTCTTCGAAAGAAATGTTAAGTATAGCATTCGATTGATTGAAATGCTAATGGTTCCTCATCAGCGCACTTCGATTTCTGCTGGTTGAACAATAAATCGTGCTTTCGGATCCAACTGTTCGGGTGGATGCTGATCGGAGATCTTCCAGCCGTGATGTAACAACTCTCCACGATACGGAGCCGACCCCCGCAAATTTCCAGTTAGTGTGATTTCTGATAGATTGTAGTCCTTATCAACGCTGACCAACGCACCTTCTTCCTCGGTACGGATCGCTTCCATTGTGAAGTAATCACCTAATATTCTGGCGCAACCATCATGCACGACTCGAGCTGCCTCACCCACCTCAGCATTCGAAAAAGAAGCGATGTCTTGCTGTAAAAAATCCACCAAGCGACCCCGCTTCTGAAAAAGCGACAAGAGAAAAACCCCATCAATATTTTTCTCGTCTTTCACTGTTGCTTCCTTGAATTCTTCTATTTTCAGCGCATTTGGTGGTATTGATTCTTCAACAGCTTTTTCTTCTATTTTGTCTTGTGCCTGCTCTGGCTCTGCTAAACTTTCCCCGCCTGAATCCTCTGGAACAGCCAACGGAGGTAATCCTTGTTTGAGTCGTTTTTTATTTTCCTTCTCCAATCTTCGTTGGCTTTTTTCAAGTGCATTGACTCTGCTGACTTCAGCAAGAGCCATGTGGATGTAGTTGCCTGCGCGACGGCTAGAAATTACTCTGAAAAAACAATAAAAGGAGTAAAGAAAAATTCTGAAAAGAAAATTTAGATTTTTTTCAGGTAGCATTGATCTCTGGGGGCTTAGTGAATTAAGTATTCAACGAAATTTTAGTTTAGAAGTGATTGAAAAAGCAATTCAAAGGCACCGAGATTCGGCTGGTGGAATCTTTAAAATCTTGTTAAAAATAAAAATTTTTCTGAAATCTCATCATCAACTTATTACTGTCCAAACGTTCTTGAGCTTCCCCAAACCTAAATGAAAAACGAATCAACTGATCCACGTTTCATCCGAAACTTCTCGATCATTGCTCACATTGACCATGGCAAGTCTACCCTTGCAGACTGCTTGATGAAGACGACACATGCGATTACAGACCGTGAGGCACAACAACAACTGCTCGATAATATGGACATTGAGCGTGAGCGTGGCATCACGGTTAAGTCGCAAACTGTCCGTCTCAATTACGAAGCTGTTGACGGCCAAGAGTACACTTTGAATTTGATTGATACGCCAGGCCATGTGGACTTCACCTATGAGGTTTCCCGATCTCTAGCTGCTTGTGAAGGAGCTTTACTTGTAGTAGATGCAGCTCAAGGGGTAGAGGCTCAGACGCTAGCAAATGTATACATGGCGCTGGATAACGATTTAGAAATCCTTCCCGTCCTTAACAAAATTGATCTGCCTACCGCTGAACCGCAACGTGTCATTGCGGAAATTGAAGAGGTGATCGGGCTCGACGCTCAAGATGCCGCTAGAGTCAGCGCCAAAAACAATATCGGGATTCAAGAACTTTTAGAGCAGATTGTGCAGAAAGTTCCACCACCAACTGGAAAGCCAGATGTCCCCCTGCGCGGGCTCATCTTTGATTCTTGGTTTGATCCCTACCTGGGAATTGTGATTCTAGTCCGAGTGGTCGATGGAAAAATTAAGGCCGGAGAAGTCATCCGTTTCATGGCGACTGGTTTTGAGTATGAAGTGACACAACTTGGTGTCTTCACCCCTTTCAGAAAAGAGCGATCCGAACTGAGTACAGGAGAAGTTGGGTTTGTCTGTGCTTCGATTAAGACCATTGGTCACACAAAAATTGGTGACACAGTCACTGATGCAGACAGACCGGCTACAACTCCACTATCAGGCTATACTGAGGCTAAGCCGATGGTCTTCAGTGGTATTTATCCGGTAAGTAGTGAGGACTACGAAGACTTGCGGGAAGCCCTTCGCAAATTGGCCTTGAACGATTCCTCCTTAACGTATGAACCAGAAACCTCTGCAGCTCTAGGATTTGGTTTTCGATGTGGATTCTTAGGTCTTCTCCATATGGAAATCGCCCAGGAACGATTGGAGAGAGAATTCAAAATTGATCTCATCACGACCGCGCCAAGTGTAGTCTATGATGTCCATTTGAAAGATGGGGGAGTGATCAAGGTTGACAATCCCTCTCAGCTTCCATCAGCTTCTGAGCTTAACCACATCGAAGAGCCCTATATTCGTAGTCGGATTTTCACACCTCAGGAATATCTTGGCAACATCATCAAGTTGGCCCAAGAACGGCGGGGAATACAGACCAACATGGAGTACCCTTCACCAAACCGGGTGATGCTGGAATATGAGTTCCCATTAAATGAAATTGTTCTGGATTTCTATGACAGATTGAAATCAGTTTCACGCGGCTACGCTTCTTTCGACTACGACTTGATCGACTATCGATTGGGGGATCTTTCAAAGCTGGATATTCTGTTAAACGGAGATGTTGTCGATGCTTTGTCATTGATAGTCCCGAAAGAACAGGCCTACTATCGGGGAAGAGAACTTTGTAAACAGTTCAAGAAATTACTGCCGAGGCAGATGTATGAAATTGCTATCCAAGCAGCAATCGGTTCCAAAATCATTGCCAGAGAAACCCTTGGGGCTTTGCGTAAGGATGTGACTGCAAAGTGTTACGGAGGGGACATCACAAGGAAAAGAAAGCTTTTGGAGAAACAGAAGGAAGGAAAGAAAAGAATGAAACGGCTGGGCACAGTTGAAGTGCCCCAAGAGGCCTTCATGGCAGTCCTGAAGATCGACAATGGAGGTTCAAGCAGCTAGTTCATCCCGCAGGAGACTCATAATGACAACGTATGGAATACCCAAATGGAAGCTTCCACGAAGTTCAGGATGATTGACCTGGAATTCCTGAATGACATAAAGATCTTCTGGCTCCACTTCGTCTAGATATCCTGGCTGAAGCATGTGCTTGAATCGATCAATTTCTAAACTACCTTTTTGGCTCCATGATCTGGGGATTCCGTGGAAGCAACGTCGTAAGATTTCACCGATCTCGAGGTAAATTCCCGAATCCGCCTCGGTTACCTCATGCCAGCGCTTACCGGATGATCCAAATTCGAGGTTGTACTTTCTACCCGCCAAGCCTTCTGCTAGTGATCGATCGAGGTGCATAAACCAAACGGTGTTGTGAGGTTGAACCCAGATCATTGAAAAGTATGATCGTCGAGGAAAGATCTCTGTTAAATCTTTATAAGTGGTTTGAAATTGGCGCTTGAATTCTATTTGTAATTGTCGGGGTAGAACCTGCATTAAAATCAATCGAAGATAAGCCGAAAGCCGGTCTGCAATGGGCAATAAGGATTTTTCAAGCACAGCATCAAGCGTTTGGTAAATATCATACCCATCTGATGTGGTAGCACCGGTTGTTTCAGATTCAAGGCCGAAGGTTTCTCGAATCATCCCCTCCATGATTTCCGGATCAAAGTAGGTATCTCCAGAGGGTAGTATATTTTCCTGACCCATTAGGCTCTCCGAATTACAGGTGGAAAAGATAATTTTTCCGTGCAAATTACAAGCCGACAAAATGAAATGAATTTTGAGAAAAAGTTAGAATATCATGGTTTTGATCACTCAATTTCTAAAAACAAAACGTAGCTCCTTCTTTCTGGCCAGCATGCAACTCCAGCAAATAATTTCCCATGTCCAAAAATAAAACAGACTCAGCAAATGTGTTAATTGAGGATGAAATTCTTTCATCCGAAGATTTGAACGATAGCCGATTGTACTTCAATAGAGAGCTGAGTTGGCTTGAGTTCAATCAAAGAGTATTAGAACAAGCAAAAGATGAAAATCATCCACTCCTAGAGCGCGTCAAATTTCTGGCGATCGTTCAAACAAACATGGATGAATTTTTCATGGTTCGTGTTGCAGCACTTCTCAAACAGATGCGCTCCGGAAGTGATAACATCGCTCCAGATGGAATGAGTGTAGAAGAGCAGCTTGGGGCGATTCGATCCAGAGTACAGCAGATGAAACAAGATCAACAACAATGTTGGTCTGAACAACTCCGACCTCAATTGGAGAAACATTCGGTGCGCTTCATCGAACCAGATCAGTACACTCCAGAACTCAGAGAATATCTTTCAAACTACTATCAACAAGGAGTCCACCCTGTTCTGACACCCCTCGCTTTTGATCCCGGACACCCCTTCCCGTTTATCTCCAGTATGAGTTTGAATCTAGCGGTAGTAGTTCAATACGGCCCGCACGAAAAGAACTTCGCTCGGATAAAGATTCCAGATGTTTTACCACGATTCATTCCCGTTCCTGAAGAATTGGCAGGTAGTCGATTTGGATTTGTCTACCTTGAGGATGTCATTAAAGACAATCTGAAGGAACTGTTTCCTGACAATAATGTGCTGGATGTCTATGTCTTTCGAGTCATCCGGGATACTGACCTTGTTATTCAGGAGGACGAGGCAGGAGATCTACTGGAGAACGTTGACCGGAGCTTGAAACAGCTACGTTATGGCAACGTTTCTTTACTCCAAGTAGAAGATCAAATGCCTGAAGAACTCCTTCAAGTGTTGATGGAAAATTTTGAGATTGAACGGGGAAGAGGCATTGTCACAAGAACTCATACCCGAATGAACTTTGGAGCATGGTTCTCCCTGCTGAAGTTACCACTACCTCAGTTGAAGGATGCTCCCTTCAAGCCCTCTGTCTTGTTCACAAGAGAACAACGGGACACCATTTTTGATAGGATTCGCCTCCAGGATTACCTGGTCCACCACCCTTTTGAATCGTTCGATTCTGTTGAAGAGTTTATTTCTGCAGCCGTGAAGGATCCTCATGTTATTGGGATCAAAATGACTCTTTATCGAGTGGGATCTGATTCTCAAATTGTGCAAAAGCTCATTGAAGCTGCAGAGGACGGGAAACAAGTAGCTGTACTAGTAGAACTCAAAGCACGTTTTGATGAGAAGAATAACATTGTCTGGGCGAGACGACTCGAATCGGTCGGAGCTCACGTAGTTTACGGCATGTTTAAGCTGAAAACCCACTGCAAGTTATGCATGGTGATTCGAAAAGAAGGAGATAGAATCCGAAGATATATGCACATTGGGACTGGAAACTATAATCCAGGCTCTTCAAAGATTTACACTGATCTTGGCATCTTTACAGCCAGTGAACAGATTGGAAGAGATGTAACCGACGTTTTCAATTACTTAACAGGCTATTCTGGCAAACATGATTACGATCACCTCTTAGTGGCACCACGTTCCTTGAGAAGGAAGCTAGAGGAAATGATTGACCGGGAAGCTGAGCTCGCTCGATCTGGTAAAGAAGGGCGGATTATTATCAAAGCAAACGCTGTTACCCATCCCTCGGTGATTCAAGCACTTTATCGGGCCTCACAAACAGGTGTAAAAATTGATCTCATCATTCGTGGTATCTGCTGTCTAAGACCAGGACTGAAAAATATTAGTGAAAACATCCGAGTTCGATCAATTATTGGACGTTTCCTTGAGCACTCTAGACTGTTTTATTTCCAAAATGATGGCTCAGAAGAAATGTACATTGGAAGTGCGGACATCATGGAACGGAATCTTGACCGTCGGGTTGAGGCGCTAACCCCTATTCTGGAAGCTCAGCTTCGACAAGTTTTGATGGAAAAAGTTCTTCAATCACAACTCAAAGATAACCAATTGTCCTTTGAATTACTTGCAGACGGAAATTATAAACGAATTCGACCAGAGGATCTCGGTGAAGTGCCTTACAACTCGCAAACTGAAATGTTACAGGCCTATTCAGAAGCTTCTAATTAATTATGAAGGAGCAACTTCATGCTAGCAAAGCGCATCATTCCTTGTCTCGACATCAAAGCTGGTCGTGTTGTCAAGGGGACTAGTTTTGTGGGTTTGCGCGATGCTGGGGACCCAATTGAGTTAGCACAGCGCTATAATGAACAATCTGCTGATGAACTGGTGTTCTTAGATATTGCGGCTTCATTGGAAAATCGTGGGACTACTATTGAGCTTGCTACGAAACTAGCCAGAGAGCTGTTCATCCCTTTTACAATCGGAGGTGGAATTTCCTCGCTAGATCACATTGCTGATCTGGTCACTGCTGGTGCTGACAAAATCTCTATCAATTCTTCTGTGTTGAAAAATCCTGACCTAATCACAGAAGGAGCGAAACGCTTTGGTTCTCAGTGCATTGTCGTTGCAATTGATGCTAAAAAAGTTGGGGATCACTGGGAGGTCTTCAGCCATGGTGGGACTCGTTCCACCGGGAGAAATGCCCTGGAATGGGCTCAAGAAGCATCAGATCGTGGTGCAGGTGAAATTCTATTGACGAGCATGGATGCTGATGGCCACAAGAATGGCTTTGACAATCCACTCAACTCAAAGGTCAGCACCATGCTCTCTATCCCCGTGATTGCTTCGGGAGGAGGGGGAACGCTGAAACACTTTCGAGATGCGATCAAGGTAGGCAAAGCGGATGCGGTTTTGGCAGCTTCTGTCTTTCATTATGGAACCTACACTGTCTCCGAGGTGAAACAATTCTTGCGGAACTCTGGAATTCCTGTCAGGTTGTGATCATACTCAAAAATAAAACCTCTCAACCATCAGGCCCTTTCTTTTAAATATTCCTTTATGGGAATCAACGCTTTCTGGTTTCTCTGGATTCTTGCCTTTCTTCTAGCATCCATTGTTGGACTGATCCTACAAAAACGTAAGCAAGCTTTTAGGTATTACGGAATTACCAGTCGTGTCGCTTTGTTAGCTTTGTTGGTTTGGAGCCTCCAGGTGCTGATCAACTCTGAAGAAGAATATCGCCCCCCCCTTTGGGTACTCATCGATACGAGTGAAAGTTTCCGTCAGTTGCTCCAACATTCTACGGAGCCCATAAAAAGTCCGACTTCACTCATCCCTGTTGAAATTCAAGAAAAAATTGAAGCAGAATTTCCAAAAAGAGAACTGAGGTACCTGAATTGGTTTGATCCACAAAACAAAGATGCTGCAGTTCTTTGGTCAGCAACTTCTGGTTTGTCAGACAATCTAAATTTGTTCTTGAGACAAACCAATCTTCCAAAGGGAAGCGAATTACTCTTGGTAACTGATGGGCAGGAAAATGTGGCTGACCTTTCTCTGAAGGAACTTGGTGAGAATTTGGCCGGTTATGAAATTAAATTGAATACTCTCGTTTGGCAGATACCCCAAACAGTTGATTTAGAGTTGAGAACGGAGGGCAATATCCAGGTTGCTTTTGTCAATGAAAGCGTTGATTTGCCCATAACCATTCACGCTTCCAAGAGTTTGCAAGCAGGATTATCCGAGGTAGTGCTGACAGATGGCAAAGCACTATTGGATAAGAAAATTATTGAGTGGGACGGGACGCTGCAAGAAATCAAACTCAGCCTCAAGTGGACACCCAATAAGATGGGCGACCAACTTTTACAACTTCGGTTGGCACCTCTTGCAGGCGAAACCAATTTACAAAACAACCTGGCTTATCTATCTGTTCCAGTTCGCTCAAACCGACTGAAGGTCCTACATATAGCTGGGAGAACGGGTTGGGATGTTCGTTATCTACGATCTCTCTTAGAAGATAGCCCTGAGATTGATTTGATTTCTTTCTTCATTTTGCGGGATCCCTTTGAGGATGCCAACAATATCCCGGAGAACGAACTGGCCTTGATTCAGTTTCCTGTGGAGGAATTGTTCATGGTGGAGTTGTTCAAATTTGATGTGGTCATATTCCATAATTTTACCATCAAGAAATATCTCAGAAACGTAGGATTCCAGCGTAGTTTTCAAAAATTCCTCTCTCAGGGGAAGCGTATTGTTGTTGTTGGTGGCGATCAGACAGAGGGTGAGCGAGGATATGCAGAACTCTTCATGAATTCGAAGAAAGCTCTGAGTTGGGAATGGCCATTGCGACACGAGCAAAATTGGAATTATGAGGAGATTGATCTATTGCCTCCAGAGCATTCTCAACGTCAAGCCACTTACAGTTGGGATAGTTCAAAAGATGACTCAGGTATTCGGATACTCAGGAGGACTTCATTTGGATTAGGGAGGGTTGATTGGGTGACAGATCCTCACTCTTGGCGTTGGACTCTCAGAAGAGAACAAAATCAAGCAACTCGGTTCCAGCACTTGATGTTCTGGCAAACACTTCTTTATCAGCCATTCTTTGAGCAACAGCGAATTTTCAAAGCTTTTCGCAGAACCCGACCGTACCATGTGAGCGAAAGAATTGCCGGCAATTTGCATCTACCAACATCGTCATCCGATGTAGTTCTAAGTTTAGTTGACTTAGAAACAAGCCAGGTTATGGAAGAGCAGATCCTGAGTGTTCGTGAAGAACTTGCTGCATTGGAATTGTCGACAAAGACACCTGGCACCTACGAAATGCAAATTAGCTGTCGATGTGGGGATATGCCTGATTTGAGGCATCCAGTAGTAATTGTTGACGAGTGGTTAGAACTTCATAAAACCGGGTGGCAGATCAACTGGTTGGCTAAAGTTGCTTCATCAACAGGGGGAAAAATGATTGAGGTACTTCAATAATGGGAAGTTATATGCGGCAATTATCGGTAATTTTCTTGGGTGGACTGATGTTTGGCTGCACTCAATCTGCAGTAGTTTTGACAGAGCCAGGCAGACAAATCGGTTTTATGAATGATCCCAAGAAATATCCTCTGTGTGTTCCGCGAGGTGCACTGAACTCAACTGTTCTGACCAGTTCTAGAAATGGCTATCGCGAAGCTATGAATCAATTACTGAACACAGCAGCTGGAATGGGAGCGACTCACATATCCATAGATTCTTCAGAGTCTAATGCAATCGTTACAAAAGTAGAGGGTACGAGTTATTTATGTCCGGAAGATTTTGCGCAGCAGCCTGTTGACAAAATAATGAACCGAGACAACCTAATCATTCTTGATGATCCTTCCTGAAGTATTGAAGTACTTACTCAGAACATAATCCAGAGTCATATTCTCCCCCTCCAGTAAAGCCCCACACTAACGAACCAAGTTCTGGTTCATTCCTTAAGAAATCCAAAGCTTATCTGAGTTCTCTCTGTTGAATCAACATAAAAGTTGGAGAAAGAGAGCTTCAAGCGGTTTTAAAGTGATTTTTCTGTGAATCAAATTGCCGGTAATGAATCGTAGCAGCCCAAAATTTTAGCACGGAATCCAGCTTGCTCTAAGTCACTCAAGCACCTTTGTGATTCTTGACTGTTGTATAGATCAACAAAAAACACATACGACCAAGGGATCCGTTTGGAAGGGCGCGACTCAAGACGGCACAGATTTATTCGATAAGCGTTGAAAATACTCAACATCTCGTAAAGCAATCCCGCACGATCAGTCTCAAATTCTATGAAGAGGGAAGTTTTGCGCTTCCTGAAATCAAATTGTTCCTTATCTTCTCGCTTGCGAACAACGACAAAGCGCGTGGTGTTGTTCGGATAATCTTGAATGTCTTGGGCAACTACAAAATCTTGATGTTCTTCAACTAGATTAATAGGCACAATCGCAGCTTGTGGAGTCAGTTGCTCTTTCGTTGAAAAAAACTGTGTAGCTGAGTCAGTGTTGCTTCTTGTGTAGATATGGTCCGCACTATATAGATGCTTCGCAGTGTACTGCAATGTCTGGCCGTAGGCCTGCTCGTGGGCAAAGAATTGGGTCACTTGCTGGAGGGGAGCATTTGCTAATAGCGCATATCGGATGCGCATGGAGAATTCATCCAAGATAATAAGCTCCTCGGTCACCAATGCGTCCTGAATCTGCGTGACGGTTCCTGCAACAGAATTTTCGATTGGAACGACAGCCACTGAATTTGGAGTTTCTGCTACACGGACAATCGCTTCGTTGAAGTTCTTGGTGTGGTAGATGGCCTCAGAATTTGAGCAAACCTGTTTTGCTGCCTGGTCACTGAAAGTACCTGCTGGACCAAGGGTGAAAACGTTCGGAATGTGGCTGTAAGGCATGGTTTGGCAGATCAAAGCCTCATCTTTAAATCTGATGAGGCCTTCATAATCAGGTGGGTAGTTTGACTTCGTAGCCAGGCTGATTCTTGGGATGACTATCGTTTGTGAAGACTGTCCTGTCGTTCTTTAGTACGATCACTTCAAAATAAGGCTGGAAGCGCTCCTCGGCAATTCCAAATCCCTGCATAAATTTGTAGAACAATTGCTGTTCTGTTGGGTCTGCATTACCATCAGACAGCAGAGAATCACAGAGATTAGTTAAGATACACATCTTTTGTGCATCGGTCAGCAGTGGGGCGGCCTCCTCCAAAAATTTATCTGGAGAATTGGATTGCACGTATTTCTGGGCATTTCGGAGAAGCTTCTCATTCTGAGCCCCAACGCCAATTACTCCGTTTGAGCTTTTCTCACCGCCTAATACTGACAACAACTGACCGATCTCTTCATTCTGAATCTCTCCGTCGGCCGCAATCATATAAATCAGTGCCGTTACGAACGCAAAATGAGGGGTCATTTCTGTTCCCGCATCTGATTTAAACATATCAAAGAGTCCCATTTTTCTCCTCTGACAAAGGGTGTAAAAAAACAATTATTGGAACAGAAAATCCTGAGAATTCAAGCAGAAACGGTCAATCTATATAGTATTGAAAGTCTGTTGCTTGCCCACCACGCTCAATTTTCAGTGTAATTTCTCGTTCGGATTGAAGGGTTTCAAACAGCTTCAGAGCTTTGGGCACACTGTCCACTGTAAAACCATTGATTGCCAGGATGATATCCTCGTTTTTCAAGCCAAGCTTTTCATAAATACTACCTTTTCGGATGAACTTAAACATGAAAAGTGGAGTACCATCTTTTTCAGTCGGGACGACTCGTGCATCATTCAGTAGCTGACTGAAATTCGCCAACTGCTCATCAACATAAGCTCTTTCGAATCTGAAAATCCTTTGATCATCCGGTGGCGATTCGATGTTTGCTTCAGAGGTCGGCTTGATAATCAGGGGACCCTGATCTTTGGGAGTTATCGGTTTCAGAACTGCTTTTTGTTGTTTTTGTACGGGCCTGGGTTTTTGTTTAGGTTGGGGTTTGGGTGGAGGAGGCTTTGGTGCTGCTGCAACTGCTGCTTGAACTGCCTCCGTCTGTTGATCCATGCTCAGGATTTCTTCTCGTCCTTGATAGATGATGACGATTTCTCTATCCCGAATTTCAAAGACTTTTACTTTGTTTGGAGGACAGGGAATATTCTTTGACTCCTTAACGCTGTCTGGTTCAAAGCAATCTCCAATTTGGTATATCTTATACGAAGCAGGTTGATTGGCTGCAGCGATAAATGCAAATGCGTTGTGATCATAGATCATCGTACCCGTCAACACCAATTTCAATTGAGTGAAGACAGGCCCGATTGGTCCAACTTGTTCAGGCAAACTCTCCTTCAATACAACTTCTTTAGCTTTTGGTGGGGGTGGCCGGCGTTCAGCCTTAAAGATATTGCGATCAAGAATTGCCGTAAATTCTGTGTAATCTGCACTCACCTGGGGTCTTGTATTTGTTTCAGTAGCAACTGCTGGCAAGATCAACGGGGCGGCTTCCTGTTCTATGATTCTTTGCTCAAGTACCCCGGCAGCCAATCCACCCGCCTGGTAAGCACCCGTCATTACCAGAAGACCGTTACAGCACATTAACAGAATTTTGCCACCTGGCATCATGTGAGACCTTTACAATCTTTTCTTATAAACTTTGAGCAAAGTACAATTACATCATCCCCTGCAAAATCAGGGGAATCTATTCTTTTTTTCAAAAATTCAGAAAAAACTTAACAAATTTGCAATTCTCATTTTTTGAAGATCAAATAATTTATTGGTTTTCAGTGCAAATTTGTAGAACACTTGTTTACTTTGCTTCACTGAAACTCATAAGTTTTCAACTACAGAGACAGTCAAAAACTTTTCAAAACACCTACACAACTCAATGATACCTAGACTACTAAAGGCGTTCGCCAAATTGCCAACTTAAAGATTTTTATTACACATCAAAATTATTTTCATTCCAAATTATGGAATCAACTAATTCATTGGAAAGTTCAACTTCATGGCAAATGAAAGCGGTGACCTGGCTAGGGGCTCTCGTCAACGTCTTGCTTACGATTTTGAAAGCTGTAGTGGGTTGGGCGAGTGGTTCACCCGCATTGATTGCTGATGCAGGACATTCTTTCTCTGATCTGCTTTCTGATGGAGTGACTCTTTGGGCACTGATGCTTGGTCGTATGCCCAAAGATGATAATCACCCCTATGGGCATGGTCGATTTGAAACCATTGGGACGCTTTTTGTTGCCGTTCTCCTCGGATTTACAGCATTAGAATTGGGTAGTTATGCGATTGGATCACTAGACCAAGAGCAGTCTCCTGGATGGAACGCAATCTATGTTGCATTAATCTCCATCTTTCTTAAGGAACTCCTGTTTTGGTTGACCATGTGGATTGGAAAAAAGGAGCAGAACCGTCTCCTTCAGGCAAATGCTTGGCATCATCGGAGTGATGCACTTTCTTCAGTAGCTGCATTGATTGGAATTGGAGGAGCTCAATTGGGCTATCCCTTTTTGGATCCCTTAGCAGGATTGATTGTCTCAGCGCTGATCATGAAAACTGCCTGGGATATGGGTAAGCAAAGTGTAGATGAACTGACTGATGCGGTTACAGATCCTGAAGTGGAGTCTCAGGTGGATCAATTAATGTCACATGTAGAGGGAGTACAAGATTTTCATGAAGTCAGGGTAAGACGGATGGGATCATATCTGCTGGTGGATCTGCACATAGAAGTGGATGGGCACCTAACCGTTTCTTCTGCTCACCAAATTGCCGAAAGAGCCAGACTGCGGATTACTCAATCTTTACCAACTGTCACAGAAGTTCTTGTACACGTAGATCCTGAGCCTGACCCGCCATCAAGAATGCCCGATGAAGAGACTCAATTGATGAGACCTCAGGATGAAATTGAACAAGACATTGTTTTCGTTCTAAAGCAGGTTCCCCAAGTCCAGAAAATAACGCATATCTATTGTCATTATCTTCATCGAAAGCTGCTCGTACACATTCACGTTGAAATGGAGGAAAATCTGATCATTTCAGAGGCCAGAAGGATTGCAGTCGAGGCGGAGAAATTGGTTGAATCAATAGCTGATATTCAGGAAGCTGATGTTCACCTAGAGTTGTCACCTCATTGACAACAAATTTTAAATTGATTTGATCTTAGACTTCGAAAGGTAGGGGGTGCACCAGTGAGCTAACTTAGCCCACTGGTTTGGCAGGAAGATTAGTAGGCGTAGTAGAGATTGAATTCGTAGGGGTGTGGTCGAGATTCAATCGGTGTGACCTCTTCATTGAGCTTATAGTCCACCCATGCGTCAATCACATCTTTGGTAAACACATCCCCCTTCAGTAAGAAATCGTGATTGGCTTCGAGGTTTTCAATGGACTCGCGCAGAGAGCCTGGCATTTTGCCAATTTTGTGGAGTTCTTCTGGTGGCAGATCATATATGTTGACATCCATTGGATCACCAGGATGAATTTTGTTTTGAATTCCATCCAATCCAGCCATCAGCATTGCGGCAAAGGCCATGTAGCCATTTGCTCCTGGATCTGGGCAGCGGAATTCGATTCGTTTTGCTGCCTTAGAATCCGCTAAAGGAATGCGAATCGTTGCTGAACGATTTCTGTTTGAGTAGGCAAGATTGATTGGGGCCTCAAATCCTTTTACCAGGCGCTTGTAGGAGTTGGTCAGAGGATTGGTCAGAGCTGCAAGAGAGGGTGCATGCTTAAGAATTCCTCCAATGTAGTAGAGCGCTGTTTCGGTTAAGCCAGCGTATTCATCTCCTGCGAAAAGAGGGTTGCCATCTTTCCAAAGAGATTGGTGAGTATGCATTCCGCTCCCATTGTCAGCAAACATGGGCTTGGGCATAAACGTAGCGGTCTTGCCATGCTGGCGCGCTACATTTCTAATGACATACTTGTACCATTGTAGGTGGTCTGCACAACTGACAAGAGTATCGAATCGGAAATTGATCTCGTGCTGTGCTGGTGCAACCTCATGGTGAGCACGCTCTACCATCAGACCACACTGTTCCAACATTGTAATCATCTCGTTCCGAATATCCTGATTGGAATCGAACGGGGCCACTGGGAAATACCCTAGTTTCGGCCCAATTTTATACCCGAGATTAGGCATTTCATCGGCACCTGTATTCCATGGACACTCTGCTGAATCAATGGAATAAAACCCCCCTGCGCTGCTGTAGGAATACTGAACATCATCAAAAAGGAAAAATTCAGCTTCTGGCCCAAAATAAGCCGTGTCTGCTATCCCTGTTGAGACTAAATAAGCTTCAGCTTTTCGAGCAATATTTCTTGGATCTCGGCTGTAGCGCTCACCCGTAACAGGATCAACGATATCGCAAATCAGTGTCAGTGAATTAGCCTCGATGAACGGATCCACTTTCATCGTACTCAGATCAGGAATCATTTTCATATCACTGGCATCGATGGTCTGCCAGCATCGGATACTGGAACCATCAAACATCACTCCTTCTTCCAGAGTACTTTCATTGACTACCCCAATCGGAACTTGTAAATGCTGCCAGGTACCCAGCAAATCAATGAACTTGAAGTCAACAAATTCAATGTCATTTTTTTTGATAAAGTCGAGGATATCTTTGGGGGTAGTCATATCGAATATTCCTTTATGTAAGCGCGGGATTTCCGCCAGAATTAAGGGAAGACCGGAAACGAGGACCAGACAATTGAAATCTCAATTTGTCTCCAAAAACCTTCTGCCGCTTCCTAAAGCAAGTCAAGTGCTTCTCTTTAAACTAACGACAGAAGACAAATCTTATACCAAATTCATGTTATTGATATAATTGACTATTAATTATCAATATCATGCAAGATTGCCTAAATTTCGAGCAGATGCTAAAAAACCCGTCAGTTCAAGGCGCTAAGCGGGTTCTTGTCCAAGCATCCTGCTGCATCTGATAGAGTAATCGATCGTGCAGTCGGTTCGACCTCCCCTGCCAGAATTCGAATTTGTTTGGTGTTAATCGATAACCACCCCAGTGATCTGGACGAGGAACTTTTCCCTCCGCAAATTTCTTTTCAAATTCAATTTGTCTTTTTTCCAGTACAGTTCGATCAACAATCGGTTGACTTTGTTCAGAGACCCAGGCGCCCAAGCAACTGCCATAGGGCCTACTCTGGAAGTACGTATCAGATTCTTCTTCACCAATTTTCACAACCTCTCCCTCAATACGAATTTGACGCTGTAAGGATTCCCACCAAAATAAAATTGATGCTCTAGGGTTGTGTGCCAACTGTTCACCTTTCTGGCTAAGGTAATTCGAAAAAAAGACTAACCCACTTTGATCAAAATCTTTCAATAAAACTACGCGAGATGTCGGTTGTCCGTCCTGGGTAACTGTGGATAGGATCATCGCATTCGGTTCCAAAATTTTTGCATTCTGGGCGATCTCAAACCAACTGCTGAACAGCTTCCAAGGCTCTGGCGAGGCACTACTTTCGAGTAGCTCTCCAATCGTATAGTCTTGACGCATTGCTGCGATTTCACCGTCTTTCATAAATTAATCTGTCAAATTAGATTGGAGGTTGATGGAACATCCTGAAGGTTCTGATACGTTCGGAAGATCCTGGCATCTGTATTGTTCGAAGCGCCTATTGTTCCTGCGTTCAGACTGTCGAAGTACATGGTTCACTTCTCTATTCAGAGGCCCCATCAATTTTTGCTCACACTGGACTATTTGGTGATAGTCCGTATATTTTCGGCACTCTGCAAAGTGAGGTATTTTTTCGTAAACCCTAACCTCACGTCCAGACTTACAAGAAGCCAATACCAGCAAACTTATCAAGCAACACCAGAACACCTTAGCCATAGCACCTCTGCAATTTCGCCAATTTCCAAAACTACCTAAAGGCCATGCAACAAGACAACCCTCAAATGAAAATTACCTGCCTCGACTTTGAGGGAGTGCTGATTCCAGAAATTTGGATCGGTCTGGCCGAGCGAACTGGGATTGAGGAACTAAGACTGACCACCCGAGACATCGCTGACTACGATGAATTGATGCACTATCGTTTAAAAATATGTTTTGAAAAAAATCTGAGAATTCATGATATCCATGAAGTCGTTGATCAAATGGATCCTCTTGATGGGGCAATCGATTTCCTTCACTGGCTCAGAACCAAATGCGAAGTGATCATTCTATCGGACACCTTCAGAGAATTTGTCAGTCCGTTGTTGAATAAGCTTAGTCAACCAACTATTTTCTGCCATACTTTGCAAATTGATCAAGCAGGCAAAATCACAGATTATCTGCTCCGCCAACAAGATCAGAAGCGGCGCGCCGTGAACGCTTTGAAAGATCTCAATTTTCAGGTTCTTGCTGCTGGAGATTCATACAACGACATCTCAATGCTGCAAAGCGCACATCATGGGATCTTTTTTAGACCCACCCAAAAAATCATAGAAGAATTTCCTTCCTTTCCGGTGACTCATCAGTATGCAGAATTGAAATTGGAACTGCAGAAGCATCTCAATGGCTAACAAACGCTTTCAGAGGAAGCCAAAAATTCAGCAAAAGGATCACGAATGGCTCTATGGAATCAACGCTGTTGAAGCTGCTGTTTCAAGTTCGTACCGTAAGCACTTTGCTATGTGGGTCAAGCATCCTGTGGGAGAGAGAATCCAAAGGCTTCAAAAAGCTGCTGAAGAACGAGGAATATCGATCAAAAAAGCTACTCCAGAAACTTTTGAAACATATTGTCCGGATGGGGTACATCAAGGAGTACTACTAGAGTGCAGCGCTCGATACTTGGAGACTCCAACTTCTCTGCCAGCTACTAAAAAAATAAACCCATTTTATTTGGTTTTGGATCAGATCAAAGATCCTCAAAATTTTGGTGCTATCTTAAGGTCAGCTGCCTTTTTTGGTTGTTCAGGATGCATTATCACCAAAGACCACACTCCCGGTGTGACTCCTGCTGTGTCCAAGGCTTCTGTTGGTGTAGCTGAATGGTTCCCACTGTTTGAAACAACAAATCTTGCTCGATTTTTGACAGATCAAAAGAAAAAGGGCTTCTGGATCGTTGGCTTGGCTGGCGATGGGAAATCGGAGTTACGCAAGCTTGAAAGGGATCGTCCGCTGTTGCTGGTTCTGGGCAATGAGGGAAGGGGTCTGCGCCAGTTGGTCAAACAGCAGTGTGACTGGGATGTGCGTATAGACGGGACGGCACAAGTAGAATCGCTGAATGTCAGCGTAGCAGCGGCTCTAGCTTGCTACCAGTTGTGTTCTCAAGAAGAGGGCTCTGCATGTAAGGATTTTGCGTCCACTTGAGCTATCGGGTCTTGCGGTTCATCCAGTTCCTCATAATGAAGCCGAGCGATGCGTATGCCTTCATTTTTTCCGAGGCTATAGGCAATTCCTCCAGAAATAGCAATCAGTGCAGCAATGGATACGATGTGCAAACTCAGCAGCATCATTTTGTTCAACTCGATAGGAAAAAATTATGGTCAAGCATCTGGTTCTTTTTAGCCTGAAAGAAAAAACCCCACAAAGCGCCCGACAACTAATGGACGCATTTATCGGGCTTCCAGAGAAAATCGAAGAAATTCAACACTTGGAAGTAGGAGAGGACTTCAAAATAACTCCAAAATCTTTTGATGTCGCCCTGTCTGTAGAATTTGACGACCGAGAGGCACTGAGTGCTTTTTCGGTTCATCCAGAATATGTGCCTGTTCTAGACTTGATCCACGAAATCTGCTCAGAGTATGCCGTTGTTGACATGAAGATTGAATCGGATTAAGCAGTCGCTGCGGCTAATTCTTTGAGATGACTTCGATAAGACTCAGGCCCTTTATCCTCCCACGTTTTGAGCAGAGCCGAACCAATCACTGCGATGTCTGCGTGCCCTTGCAACTGGTTTAAGTCCTCCCCTGAACTCAATCCGAAACCCAATGCCAGCGGCAGATCAGAGTATCTTCGGCATCGTTTCAAAAACTCGAAGACCATCGGATCAATTTTTGTGACTGCACCAGTGACTCCCTTTCTGGCTACACAATAGAGGAATCCACTCCCGTTGGCACAGATACTCTGCAACCGAGTCTCCTTGTGTGTTGGCGTACAAAGCATGATCGGATTCAGTCGATGCTCTTTGCTCAACTGATGAAAATCCTCCATTTCCTCAAGAGGTAGGTCCGGTAGTAAGTACCCACTGGCACCATGCTTGGCAAGTCTTGAGCAAAAACTACGATGACCCATCGCAAAGGCGCTGTTGTAGTAACCAATCAACAATAACGGGAAATCGAATTTCTCATGCGCCCTTCTCATAAAGTCAAAATAGGCATTCCAATCAATGCCGTTTTTCAGAGCTTCTTGATTTGCTTTGACGAACAGGGGACCGTCTGCGATTGGCTCACTGAAAGGCATTTGCAATTCTACCATGTCCACATTGGCTGCCTGCATTTCCTCCAGCATCTGCCAGTTATCTTCTAGAGACGGATAACCAACCACGGTGTGGGTCATCAGTAAGATTTTTTTCTCTTTGAGCCGATTTCTCAAATATTCAGATAGCTTGCTGGACATTCATCTCTCAGTTGCTTGCTTTTCGATATTCATTTGATTTTTGATGGATGAACTCACGCCATTTTGGGTCATCTAATGCCTCAGCAATATTGAAAATGTCTTTGTCACCCCGTCCGGACAAATTGAATAGAACGATATCGTCTTCATCCATTTCACTTGATTCGCGTAACAATCCCGCTAACCCATGAGTGCTCTCCAAGGCAGGAATCAGCCCCTCTGTGCGGATCAATAATCGAACAGCGTCAATCACTTCCTGGTCTGTGGCAGCGCTAAAGCGTACTTTTCCTTCATCATGCAGATGACTCAAAATCGGTCCGACTCCCACATAATCCAATCCGGCTGCAATAGAATGGGTGTGCATCATTTGCCCTTCTGGATTCTGCAGGAAGTAGGTTTTGTAACCCTGAGCTACTCCAATGTGACCACCTGAAAACCTGGCAGCGTGCGCACCACTTTCAACACCATGGCCACCTGCTTCGACACCTACCAACTCAACTTCTTCATCTTCCAGAAACGGCAAAAACAGACCGGAAGCATTTGAACCACCTCCAACGCAAGCGTAGATCCGGTCTGGTAATCTCCCTGTAAGTTCTAAGATCTGTTCTCTGGATTCCTGACCAATTAAAGATTGAAAGTAGGAAACCATTGTTGGGAATGGATGAGGTCCACAGACAGTCCCCAGTGCATAATGAGTGTCATCCATGCTGGCAGACCAATCACGCATTGCTGCATTGATAGCATCCTTAAGGGTTGCTGAGCCTTCGGTAACTGCGACAACTTCAGCACCTAGTTGTTCCATCCAGAAAACATTCGGCCGCTGTCGCTCTACATCAAGGGCTCCCATGTAGATCGTGCACTCCAGCCCAAAGCGAGCCGCCATGGTTGCGGTTGCCACACCATGCTGTCCTGCTCCAGTTTCAGCAATAACTCTTGATTTTCCCATTCGCTTGACCAGCAGCCCTTGGCCCATTACGTTGTTGGCTTTGTGTGCTCCAGTCTGGTTCAGATCCTCTCGCTTACAATAGATTTGTGCTCCACCATTCTGCTTGCTTAAGTTTGGCAAGTACGTGATTGGTGTCGGACGACACGAGTAGCTCTGCATGGTCTGAACATATTCTGTCCAAAAACTGGGGTCATTCCTTGCAGATTCGAATGCTTCAATTAATTCCTCAAATGTCGACCTGAGAATCTCAGGAATGAACATTCCACCAAATTGGCCATAATAGCCTGGCTTTTCAGTCTGGAATATATCTGACCACATTTAGCAAACCTCATTCATTGACTAGTAATTTTTAGTGAAGGTCTATTAACTTCTAAGTTGTGCCTATTGTTCACGGACAACCAAAAGAGTTAAAATCATTACTCGAATTGGTTGGCTTGGTGAACTCGAAATCTTAGAATTGCAATCATACCCTGTCAACTCATTTCCATTCTATTAACGTGTAGGTGTACGCATGACCAACTGCCAGTCCCCTACATGAAACCCAATTGGATCATTTGTATTTTGCTTTAAGAAAACTCAAATCCGATGAAACTTCAAAAAACTATCCAACTGCTATTCTTTCATCTATTTGTTTTTTTGGGATCTGCAACTGCCCAATCAGACTCATCAATCACCCAACGACAAATTAATCTTGCTGGGCTCCAAGTTTTGAGTGGACCTGCTGCTGATCAATATCATGGCATCTCCGTTGGCATAAAAGCCTATTTCAGCTATTTGAATCACCAAGGGGGTGTTCATGGAAGACGTATTGAGTACACAACTCTTGACAGTCGCATGGAAGGCAAAACGGTCGAACAACTTATCAAAAATACAGTTTTTCAGCACCCAATTTTGGCGATGGTAGGGTCTGTCGGAGAGCCAATCTTAAGCTCATATCCGGACTGGGTTCCTGTTACTGGGATACCAGATCTATTTGGTGTTGGTCGTCCTCAAGAAAAAAAAGCCGGTAGAATTTATTTCTCTCCATCTCTTGAAGCAGAAGCGTTAGCACTTGGAAGATTCTGTGCTGAGAATTTGGTAGGAAAACGTGTTCTTGTTTGGTTTCGTGATGATCAAAAAGCAACCTCACTGCTGGAGTATTTTGATGCTGGAAGCGCAGGATTGATTCAAATTGAGCCAATGCCAAGCCGAGCACCTCTGTTCAACCTAGAAAAAGAGTTGGATCAATTAGTAGCCCTAGTTCCAGACGCTATTGTAGTGCTCGGAGATACGCTGGAAAGTCATGCGTTTATTTGGCAGCATCAGGAGTGGAATGTTCCAATCTATGCAGGTTCTGGGATCGCAAATGGTGAATTGCTCAGACAATTTGATCCGGAGGTTCTGAATCGAGTCGCCTTTCTCAGCTATCTCCCAATGCTGCAACAAAATGATCATCCCGGGATCACTCTTCACCGTAGACTGTTGAACGAATATGCCCCTGGCCAAGAGATGACTCATTGGACACTCGTCGGACATGCAATCGCTGAAACCACAACAGAATTACTTCACCGCAGTGGAATTCGTCTAAGTCCATTCCAATTGACAACCACGTTACAGCAAGTTGGTGAATGGCACAGTCTTCTTGGTCCCCCCATGGAATTTCCCTTAGCCACAAGTGCCGTTACATCCTTTCGGATGACCCAAGTCTTTCAGAATCAAGTTCAGTATGTTTCTGATTGGATTTCTGCAAATCCTGCAAATTGAAAGCTCTGTCTATGAGTGAAGAACTTGTCTTCGAAGAGGCTGAGCTTTATATTTTAAGACAAATTTAAACGAATCAAAGGAGTTCCCATATGCAGCGGATTCACCCCACAGCACTTGTGGACGAACGTGCCCAAATTGGTAATGACGTTGAAATTGGTCCGTTCTCTGTGGTTGGTCCTAATGTCATTGTAGGCGATCGCTGCATTTTGAAAAGCCATGTTACTTTGGAAGGCCCAACAACAATGGGCTCAAACAATGTCTTCTACCCCTATTCTTACATCGGGAGCGCTCCCCAAGATTTAAAATACGACGGTGAACCAACCACTCTCACGATGGGCTCAAACAACCAGTTCCGTGAGTGTGTTTCTGTCCACCGTGGAACTGTCCAAGGAGGTGGAAAAACCATTATTGGAGATCACAACCTCCTCATGGGCTACGTCCATGTTGCTCACGATTGTGTGTTAGGGAACCACAATGTCCTAGCTAACTATACTGGTCTAAGTGGTCACGTCGTGATGGAAGACTTTATTACACTCGGTGGTCAAAATGGGGTTACCCAGTTTGTTCACATTGGTTCCTACGCTTACACTGGTGCAGGGTCTCTAATTGATAAGCACGTCGTACCCTACACAACTGGCTATGGTAATCGTTTCGAAGTAAAGGGAATCAACATTGTTGGGCTCCGACGTAAAGGGTTTGAACGTAAAGTGATCAATCAGATTCTGGAAGCTCACAGGATTCTTTTCCGACAAGACCTACGCACTGAAGATGCTCTAAAACAAATTGAATCTGCTTTTGGTGATGTGCCAGCAGTTCAAGCTCTGGTAACTTTCATTCAAAATGTTGAGGGAGCGATTCTCAAGTAGAGGATCGCCTCGCATTCAACCATTCCTAAAAGCCCGCCCGGGCTCTTCTCTCCCACATGGATCCTGTTTACATTCAATTTTCTACTCTAGTGATTGCCCTGGCAACCGAGGTGACAATTTGGTCACCGCGCAGCATCTCCGTATTCCAGCAATTGTACCTCTTCTCCTGGGTGGAATTTTACTGGGACCAGAAGTTAGCGGCCTGATTGATCCTGCGAACTTAGGTAATGGTCTTGATTTACTCGTTGCAGGGTGTGTAGCAGTCATTCTGTTTGCGGGAGGCCTTTCCCTTCAAAGAATTGGATTTGAGCAGGCTCCCAAAGTCATCTGGAGGCAGCTGACCATTGGGGTATTGATCACCTGGCTCGGAACAACAGTTCTCATTCACTTCTTGTTCAACTACTCCCTCTCTTTTTGCTTACTGGCAAGTTCTCTAATCATTGTGACAGGGTCAACTGTCATACACCCTCTTCTGAGAAGAATTGTAGTCAACGAACGCCTACATCACATTCTTCATTGGGAAGGGGTTTTAATTGACCCAATTGGGGTTTTTATCGCAGTTCTTTGCTTCGAATGGTTCTCTGCCGGAAGTCTTACTTTGAGTGTATTTGAGGGGTTTGGTTTGCGCTTACTGCTGAGTGTGGGAACAGGCCTAGTGGGAGGCTATATTCTACTGGTTGCCATCAAACGTCATTGGATTTAACGCGAATACACAAATATCGTTGCTCTGGCATGGGCGTTACTGGCTTTGGGGGTGGCTGATGGGCTGGTTCATGAGGCTGGCTTGCTCACAGTCATCATAATGGGTTTTATGTTGGGGCTGAGCAACAGTGAGGAAATAAAACAACTCAAGCAATTCAAACAAGAACTTACAGAGATGTCGATTGCGATATTATTCATTTTATTGTCAGCCCAACTACGTCTCACTGATTTTACGAACTTCATTTTTGATAACGGGATTTGGTTGATTTTGGGTGTGGTCATTTTGATTCGTCCTCTCAGTGTGATTGCTTCCAGTTTTAGTACAGATCTTGGGATCCGTGAGCGCTGCTTTCTAAGTTGGATGGCGCCAAGGGGAATTGTCGCTGGCTCGATGGCCTCCTTATTTACCCTGAAGCTTGAGCCGAGTTTGGGAAACCAAGCAAATTTTTTACAGGCGTTCACGTTCAGCATTATTGGATTCACAGTCATCATTCAGGGCCTGAGTGCAGGAAAAGTCGCAAATTTTCTCAGCGTTAAATCTCAGGACCGTGTGGGTTGGCTGATCATCGGGGCGCATTTATTGGGACGTCGGGTAGCCTCATTTATTGAACAGACAACTGGATACCCTTGTGTTTTGATGGACACCAACACAGAGTTAGCTCGGCAGGCCGAATCAGAGGGCCTTCGGGTCTTGCGTGGCAACGCCCTAGATCAAACAAGTCTTCCACCAGAATTGTACCCATTTATTGGCAACGTATTGGCTTTGACAGACAATCGGGACTTGAATCAGTTGATTTGTGAACGTTGGACAGAAGTAGTGGGCAGAAAACATGTCTATCGCTGGTCACCGGATAGCGCAAGGCAGGAACAGCTTATTGGAGGCCTTGGTCAACCAATTTGGAATAATCTGCCAAAACCTACTCAAATTGAGTACACACTTCGCAATAAAGATGCTGTCATTGCCAAAGCGAATCTCAAGAAATTGCCTACCAAATTGCGCCGTGACACGATTCCTCTCATCTTGCAGTTAGGGAAGCAAATTCACTTGCAACCCGAACTTCCGAATGATCAGGAAGGTTCAGTCTTGATCTTCCGACAAAAAGCCCGCTGTCTGCTCTTCTATACCTATCCTGAGCAAGTTATCTTTCCCTCTGCAACCACTTTGGATGAATTATTTGATACGATGTTAGAAAAAGCAAAAGATCGCTTTCCCGATCTCGATGTTTCAGAAATTGTGACACAACTATTGTCTCGAGAGAAAAGTTTTTCAACCAGATTGAGCCACAACGTAGCTATTCCACACGCTTACTCAGCAGACACATCCGAGCCAATCTGCGTGATCGCAATCGTTCCTTGTGGACTTCAATGGGAATCAGAAGAAGCCATTGTCCGTCTGGTTTTTCTGGTGATCAGTCCCGAAGATGATCCTGAAATCCACCTAAATATACTTGCTGAAATTGCGAGAATTGCATCAGAAGATTCAATTGTTCAAGAACTGCTTCGGAGTGAGACGTCCCAAAGTTTCATGGAAAAGTTGCAGAAAGCCCGAAAACTACTATCCGACTGAGATCAAACAATGACAGACTCTCCTCCAAAAACTTTTATCAGAACAGATGGCCGCCAAACCTGGGAACCACGCCCAATCAATATCCACCCTGGATTCATAGAAAATGCCGATGGTTCTGTTCTGGTTGAAACTGGCAAAACCCGAGTTATTTGCACAGCTTCGGTTGAAGGGGAGGTTCCTCCTTTTCTCAAGCGGAAGGATCAACCACCAAAGCATGGTTGGCTAACAGCTGAATATGGGATGCTACCTGGCTCAACAGGTACACGAAAAAAAAGAGACCTTGGAGGAAAAATTGATGGACGAACACAGGAAATTCAACGTCTTATCGGCCGATCCTTACGTTCAGTTGTGGACCTTGAAGCCCTTGGAAACCATACATTGTGGATCGATTGTGATGTAATTCAAGCCGATGGAGGCACTCGAACAGCAGCAATTACAGGTGGATTCGTGGCCTTGGCAATTGCTCTGGACAGAATGATCAGCGAAAAAAAAATCGACTCCTGGCCGATTCAATATCAACTCGCTGCAGTTAGTGTTGGCTTAAAAGAAGGGACTGCTCTCGTTGATCTGAAATACGATGAAGATAGTAAGGCTGATGTTGACTTGAATGTAGTTCAGACTTCAGAAGGCGAGCTAGTTGAGGTTCAGGGAACTGCTGAGCACAAGCGTTTCCGGAGAGAGCAACTTGATGAATTATTGAAGCTTGCAGAGGAGGGCTTGAGATCTCATTTTCAAGTTCAAAGAAAGATTTTGGATGACCTTAAGAACGCAAAATTCTGAGTTCATTTTGACATCTAGGGCAAATTCACTCAATCGAATGAGCTGTTCCCTGACTAGCGTCTATCAATAACTTTCTTTTTGGTTGAGTGCCTTGGGTGTTGACTACCAAGCTGCCCTCACCGTGCAGATTATGTCGTGCACTGTCTAAAAAAGCCCGAACAACAATCTGTCCGTCAAAGGCTTTATCTGAAACACGAGGCGGTCGAATTCGAGCCGGTACCCTTACAAAACCAGATCTGTCCAAGGTAGTCATACTGGGAAGCCGCAAATTATAGAAATCACTTTCAAGGTAGACTTTTCCTGCAGTTCTTACGACTTTGCTACTTTTCAGGTCAGCCAATTGTAAAGTTAGCGTCATCTTTTGGGTAGTGAATTCGCTTAAATCCACCATTTCTGGTATCAAGTTCATGAAGATCTGAGTTTTCATGTTCTCAAGCTTGGTCGAAAGTTCGTCAAGATATTTTACTTCGCTGAGTCTTTGACCGGGAAGCAATTCCAATGAAGAAACACCATTGTTTACGAATAGTTTCCCTTCTGTCATTGAAATAGTTGTACCGGATCCAGGCTTCTCTTCCATTCTGAATACTGTGCCGTCAACCTTAATTTTTGCCTGGGGTGTCTGGATTGAAGCGATCTGTTGTCCTGGCAAAAAATTCGCTCGAAGACTACCTGTATGAAGCTGGATTTCAATCTCGAAAGCACGATTTACTATGTTTGCTTCTAGCGCCTTTTGAATACTGAGCTTGGTGTCTTCAAAAAGGCGTATTTTTGACCCGTTTCGAAAAAGAATCGTGACTCTACCATCTTTGCCTGTCTCCAGAATATCTTCTTCACCTAAAAAACTTCCGGATCGTGCAACCAACTTCCTGCCTGTTTGCTGTGGGGTCATTTGGACCAAACCATTCAATTCATGAACGGATGCCACCGGCACATCCACTTGGGCTTTTAGAGGGCTATTCAAAAGAAAAATCAGGAGTCCGATCAGCAGGGGAAAGCGAGAATTAGTGAAACTGAGTTTGTTCATAGATCAATGAATTGAATGGGGTTTTATCTTGCTACTGAAGATGCAAGGTAAACACCTTTCGATCAGAGAAGATCCCGTAGACGATACCAAGTTGTTCCCAGAAGCAGTGCGGGCATTCTAAACAAAGGTCCACCAGGAAATGGCAGATGTGGTACTCGTGACATTACATCAAATCTCTCTGCAGTTCCGCTGATGACTTCGGCCATCAATTTTCCGGCTAATCCAGTTAAAGCTACTCCATGACCCGAAAATCCTTGGGCTAAAAACACATTTGGAGCCAACCTGCCAAAATTTGGCATTCGATTCATCGTGATTCCCACTAGTCCTCCCCATCCATATTTCAATTCAACATCGTCTAAGGAAGGAAAGACTTTCAACATTCTTTTTTTAAGATAGCTCCGGACATTCACAGGGGGGATTGTCGAATAGCTAACTCCTCCACCAAATAATAATCGCTGATCTGCAGACAGCCGGAAGTAGTCGAGAACAAAATTAATATCAGCAACCGCACTATTCTGTGGTAGCAGCTGCCCAGCTCTAGTTGAGCCGAGTGGTTCAGTCGCTATCATATAGGTACCCACTGGCATCAACCGCTGACTTAGTTTCTTACCCAAGGATCCAAGGTAGGCATTCCCAGCCAGAACCAAGTAATTGGCCTTTAGAGCCGCGTTTGGTAACGACAGTGAAACTTCATCTTTTCCTGACCAATTTTGTACAGGTGATTCCTCGAAAAGATCGACCCCCATTTCCTGGGCAGCTTTTGCCAAACCAAGAGTGTATTTAAGTGGATGAAGGTGGCCACTTTGTTGGTCTTTCACACCTGCTAGATATCGTGGTGAAGCGACGTTTTCCAGCAGAGAGTTGCCTTCCAACCATTCCAAGTCGTAGTTGTAATGGCGCATCAGATCATCTCTGAAGTCGCTCAGTTCATTGACTTGCCGCGCTTTGACAGCCGTGTGAACATGCCCCCACTGCCAATCGCAATCAATTTTTTGCTTTTTCACCAGTTGATGGGTCAACTGGATTGCTTCTAGGGACAATTCCCAGAGTTTTTTTGCTTCAGACTCCCCAACCAATTTCCGAACTGTGGGCATCTCTGAACCGAAGCCAAAGATGAATTGACCACCATTTCTACCGGATGCTCCGTGACCGATCTTCTGTGCTTCTAGAACGCAAACTTGATAACCTTTTTCAGCAAGATGGATCGCAGAGGAAAGTCCCGTAACACCTCCTCCGACAACACAGACATCATATCTGTGCTCGCCTTGCAATTTAGTAGTTGAAATTTCAGAACAAGCGCTGGCTTGATAGTAATTTTCTTCCGTCATAAATTTCTGAGTAGAATCATGTCAAGGGTGCAAGTTTCTCATAGAGCAAACTCAAAAGTTTTTGAAAATCTTTTGGTCCTGCCACAGAAAATTCCATTACTTCTTTTGAGATTGGATGCTCAAAGCCCAACTCCGCGGCATGAAGTGCTTGCCGAGGAAAGGACTTCAAGGCCAGAATAACGTCATCTGGCATATGCTTTGTCTTTCCTAATTGCCCGTAAACGGGATCACCAACCAGAGGATGTCCTTGCGAGCTAAAATGCACCCTTATCTGATGGGTTCGACCAGTCTCCAATTCACAACAGATGTGGGTCAGACCATCCCATTTGGCTAACTGCGTCCAATAAGTTGTAGCAGCACGGCCATTTTCAACGATCGCCATCATTTTTCGATCTCTGGGATGTCTTCCGATTGGGGCTTGAATCGCCCCTTGAATAGTAACAAGATTGCCCCAGACCAGTGCGCTGTAAAGACGGTGGATTGAATGTTTTCTGAATTGACGAGACAGCCTCTGATGGGCTTGATCATGTTTGGCAACTACAAGAATACCTGAGGTGTCCTTGTCCAACCTGTGAACAATGCCAGGCCGCTGGACTCCCCCGATTCCGGATAGGTCTGGACAGTGATGCAAAAGCCTTTGAACCAAAGTACCCGTATAATTGCCAGGAGCTGGATGGACAACCAGACCCGCCGGTTTGTTTAAAACGATCAGGTGTTCATCCTCGAAAAGAATCTCCAGAGGGCCATCTTCGGGCACCAGGTCAGATGAAATTGGAGGGGGTAGACAAATCTGTACTTTTTGGCCTTCACGTAGTTTGCGTGAACCTGAGGATATCGGCTGGTTATCCAGATGAACTCGATTTTGACTTAATAACCTCTGAGCTTCAGCCCTTGAGCTCAGTTCTGGCCACTCTGCGAGCCAACGATCTAGTCGAGTTCCATGAAATTCTACAGGGACTTCCTTCTCTAAAAAGTTTGCCAAATCTTCTGCCTCTAGGTCATCTGCAGCAACCAAATCACGATTCCCCAGCCGATGCCCAGAATTAGAGCAATGATCGAACTTCTCCACCTTCGTGGAATTTTCTTTGTCCATGAAAACATCACAAATTTATTCACCAAGAGGCCACAAAAGTTGGCTTTCTGTTACTACCCCATCAAGTCGTATGTCGTACAGTTCTTCAGGAATATCTTCCAAAAGTTGCCAATCGAATCCCACTCCGAGCGTTGTCGTCCCATTTAATTGACTAAGGAAACGGTCATAATATCCTCTACCCTGACCTAGCCTAGCCCCCCTCCGACTAAAGGCTAATCCGGGCACTAGTACCAGATCGATTTCTGAAAGGTCAGCTATGGAGGCAGCAGTATCTTGAATCTCTGGGATACCCCAAGAGCTCTTTTTCAGTAATTTAATATCCTCTAACCAGTGATGTGAAAGATGGGAAGGTCCATCAACTTTCGACACTTGCACTCGCCGTTTTGTACGCAGAGCTTCTTGGACCAAGGGAAAGGTATTTGGTTCGGTATTCTGAGGCAAAAAGGTGTGAATCACTTTGGCTTCTTGCCAAAACTTAGAATTAAACAAATGCCTAAGAATTTCTTTTGATGCAGCATCAATGGTTTTTGGATCCATCGCTTTGCGGCGTTGGCGCATCCGTTTTCTTAACTCATCTTTCTCGATCAACTCTCAAATCATCCAAAGTAGATTGTAGAATGAGTCGGGTGCTTGGCACAATCCCTTGGGTTGCAAAATTACCTCTGCGGATCTCTGACGAACTAACCGCAGGGAGGTCGAAATCCAGACTGGTTGCGATTCGTTGTCCATCATGCCAAAACTCCTTTTCATCCATTGAATTTTGCCCCACTGGAAATAAACGCATCAGGGGGTTCCAAAAAGCCGAAACATCCTGAACCCTTTCCTCCTTACGTTTGACAACGATTAGCTGAATTTTTTTCACAAATTCTTCAGCTCGATACCATCGGTCAAACTCAGCAAAAGTATCACTGCCAATAACCCAAAACCAGTTTTCTGGTCTGTATTGCTCACACAATTGCTGCCAAGTCTCATATGAATAACTTAGTCCTGAGCGATTAACTTCATTATCCAGTAAGTGTAATCGGGGATTTTTTGGTAGGGCAATCTCCAATAGTCGCCATCTAATTTCTGCGGGGATCAGATCTTCTCTTGATTTAAAAGGCGACTGAGCAGCAGGAATCACTAAAATTTCTGGTTTACCCCCAAGTTTAAGCAAATTTGTGATCAGTTCGAGGTGTCCTTGATGTACTGGATTGAAACTCCCACCAAAAACGAGAATACTTCGTTGCGGTAGTGTTGTGTAACAATCTGAATTATTGTCGGAGATTTCCATGAAGCAGGCACTCAAACTGGGTAATTGGTTCGGCCTTTGGTTCTTTTTTTCAGGTCAACAAAAATTTGAGGTCTCAGATCTAGCCCCAAAAACAAAGCAGGTTGAGGTACCGCTTGAGTGGATTATTGGCGCGGGAGTATTCATTGTCCTGCTGATCATCATTCTGATCATTCAAATTCAGCTGAAGCGCAAATCAGAAGTGAAAATGCGCCAAAAATATAACTTTGATCATGCTGAACGGCAGCTAAATTCCATGATAGGGTCTGGCACTAATGCATTTGAACTTCGTAAGCTGATAGAGACTGTGCTGGGAACTCAAGACCCTATCGAAATTATGAATTTTAGTAGATCCTTAGCTGCCTTTGATATGCGCTCTGAGGAGTATCTTGAACTGGAGAGCAACTCTGCTGAGGCCCAAAAAGCGCTAACTCAAACGAGGAAGTTATTGAATCTGAGTCTGAACAACTCTAACATCCCGTTTACAAGTTCAAAATTGCTCCCGATCGGTCAAGCCCTCGAATGTCAGGTTCAACTCGGTGAAAGGAAGCTCAAATTCGACTCTATCGTGCTTGCCCAAAGTGAATCAAAGCTACTGATCAAGACTCCTCAAGTAGGGGAGCGCCCAGTCGAGATCAAGGACGTGGCTGAAATTAGTTGCCAGATTGAACGTCACAAAGACGGAATTTATGAGTTTAAGCTTCCGTTCCTAGCTCAAAAGCAAGGCATACAAAATGTGCTGGTAATGCGCCACTCCTCTGACATAAAGCTTATCAGCAAGGCAAACATTGACAAGGATACCCTGGAAGAAGAGTGGTACATGGAGTAACAAGACTATTGAGCTTAAATTTGCACTCGAAGTGCATTCATTTTAACCGTTTCTAACTGATTTGAAAAGCAAATCTTATCAACTAAATTGAATAGAAAATATGAAAACACTCTCTGAAATTTTTGTCCAGATTCACCGCAGATTCCTTTTGCTGATCTCACCATTGTTATGGTTTTGGCTTTGTGGTCAGAAATCAGCTGCTGGAAACTTTGAATTGTCTGATTTGTCAGCCACGTATGACGCACCTGCAGTTATCCCAACAAGTTTCTATGTTGGGGTTGCTTTTGCGATCACAGCTGCTGTGGGGGGGTTCTTCGGCCTTCGCTTCTATCGTGCTAAGATGGAGGAACTTGAACAGATTCGGATCAAGCGTGAACAGACCGACATGACTCTTCATACTCTTTACGAAAGTCTGAAAATGTCTGAAGATGAAGTAGAGTTGGTCCATCGGCTTGGGAATAAACGTGAGGCAGAAGAGATCCTCTCGATGATGCGCAGCAACAAACTTTTTGAGGAAGCTGTGGATGAATTGATCGAGGAGGGAAGCCTAGATGCAGAATTAATGGCTGCAATTCACGCTATGCGGAATAAGTTGCAATTCAATCTCACCAACAAAGATTGTGAGGTCATCAATACGAAGATGCTACTTCCCAACATGCGGGTGGAATGCTCCGTCACAGCTAAGGGCAGACAATTGGCTTTCATTTCCTTAATCAAGGAAGTTAGTGAACGTGGCGTTCGCATTGACCCTCCCATGATAAAGCGGCGGCCCGCTAATTTATTGCAGTTTAAAGTTATCAAATGTCGTGTTCGACGCCAAGGGGACGCCGATTACGAATTCGCATTGAGAGTTGAAGAACAAAAAACAGAGACTCCAGGAATTGTCTGGTTGGGTCATAGTAGCGACATTCGGAAGATGGCGATCCGTGAATCTGAGCGACTCGAACTCAATCAGGACGCTCTTTTCAGAAGAGTGGAAGCTAGTGAATACGAACCAGAGATGCGCTCTGTACATGGATCTGCCGATGCTTATAAAATCAAAGGCAAAATTATTGACATGAGCGCAGGCGGTATGAAACTGGCGATTACACAGAAACTTGAAGATCCCTTGAAAAATGGAGAAATTCTTCTGTTCCACCTCTCAGGCGCAAGCTTACGAGAAAATATGGCGGCAACTGTTCTGGCTACAATTCCTAGCGGTAAACAATTAAATGTCCACCTGCAATTTCGTGATAGCAACGCCCTGACACGGATCAAACTTTTGCAATTCCTACATCGCTACAAGAAACATCAGGCAGCAGCCTAAAAAAGGATGGAGGAAGAACAATACCGGGACCTATTACGAAGGGTTCAACAAAAAGCTGAAAGTTACAGGGAACAGCAACAGCAAGCAGCTGAGTTTCAAAATGAATTGGAGGCTATTAAGGAGGTGTATGGTCTGACAGATCAAGAATTGTCAGATATCCTAAAGGAAGTTGAGTCTGAGGTCGAAGCAGAAAATAAATCAACACCCAAGCAACCAGCTCTTCCCGACCGAAATCCGCTTGCTCTCAATGTTGCCACACTTTGCCTATTGCTGGTGGGAATGATGCTGCTTTTCGTACAGCCTTTGATTGGTATTGTTTTTCTTGGAGGCGTCTTGGCGCTCCGTTGGGTCAATTAATAGGACTTACGCAGAAGTGAT
>JACLAC010017161.1_pt1 | contig 56425 bp, 46 predicted proteins | sample 8027881 | NCBI WGS metagenome assembly JACLAC01 (sample SAMN15725517, study PRJNA655200) | protist metagenome | isolation source: fluorescence activated cell sorting (FACS) single amplified genomes of... | place: Spain: Blaines Bay Microbial Observatory, Mediterranean Sea | collected 2016-01-19 | reverse complement strand
AAATTCAAAAATGCTTCCCATCCAAGCTCCCAAGAAACCACAGGGCTGGAGAGCGATTTCCAAGAGGACGCTTGCTGGTAAGGGCGCGATGCTGGTCCTATCTGAGAAATACCAGTCCATTTCGTTCACATCGTATTCGGCAATCAAACTTGCTGGCTTAGAAAAATTCCTTGGTTCTCCTGATACTTCCAAAACTCTGGTAAGTAGCTTGAGGTCTAAGCAGGGATTTCGCTGAACAAAGGGTCTCGCATCAAAGGGGGCGTAATGCTCTCCAAAACACTTGGCGACTGAGCCATCAGCAAAATTCTGAATGGCTACCTCATCGAAAGCAGGTTTGGCCTTAGTGTCTGAAACTGTGCCGATTGAAAAATTAATCTCGTCTGATTTCTTCTCAACTAAACGCACCCCAACATCTCTAAAGTCCACAACAATGCGATCTTCAACAAGTACATCAATGTTGGCGATCATGTAGGGTTCTGGGTGCAAGCCAATTTCTTTGACTTCAAGTCGATAGGTCATCAAAGAATCTGAGGGAATAACTTGGCCCCGACATCGAACAATTTGGGGAAGGTTGAGGATCGGTTCAAAGCTGGCGTCTTCAGTAAGAGTCTGCAGTCCTAGGTAAAGCATGTAGAATTGCATCAATTGAACGCAGCCTTCTGCGATCAGCGAGCCAGCCATCACAGGATCCTTGTAAAAGTGGCAAGTGAAGTACCAGTCGTCCGGACGAAGTTGCTTCTCTGATTCCACAATTCCCAATCCCCAAGCGCCACCTTTGGAATCCATCTTCAGAATGCGATCATTCATCAGTAGTTGTTCAGGTGCCATCCTCAGAGAAGAATTTTTTTGGTTCTGATCATACTCTTCACCAAAGCATTTTGATGGATTACCTTGAACCAAGTGCAATAAGTCCACTCGCTCAAAAGCTGTCTGATTACATTTTAGTAGTGGAGAGAAATTAGTCGACTGAATCTGTTGGCGGGCCTCGATTTCTTTCTCGGTATGAATCACTCCCTTGCCCTGATCAAGCTCCTCTTTAGTAAAGAATCCTGCACAGCCTCCATCCATTTTGAGTACCATCTGATCATCAACGAAGCACTCGTAATGGAAGAAAAACAGGAGGCTTTCGCCATGTCTGGCGAAGGAGTCGATGTGAATTTCATACCTTAGTGTTTGACCACCCCTAGGGAGGGCCGCCATGAATGTCATGGTGCAATCGAGCAGGCGATAGACCCGGTTTCCCCTATTTTGTAAATCAATGCCTAGATAGCTGATCAACATTAGGTCACACTGACCAGACTCAATCGCTACAGCCCAAGGGATGCGCTCATCGGTAGCAAACCAAGCCTGTTTGGGGATGTCATATTCAGTTGTGATGCGGCAGGGTTTGAATTGGTGGGGCTCTGCTTCCAGTTCTGTGACTCTTGTAACAAGCAGATAGGGATCTAAAGGCAACCGAACACAGCGTTCATAGCTGTCAATGATAGCGTAGTCCTGGCCAAAAACTTCAGCAATTCGTCCTCCAGCAAACTCAAGTAAGTCTTGATGATCAAAAACTACTTTTTTCCCGGTGTGGTCAGTTTTAAAAGTATTCCCTATGATTGTCCCCAAGGTTTTAGGTGCAGAACTTCGCTTAGCTTCCTTGCCAATGCTTAGAAATTCTGGTGAAGGAATGTCTTCTTGAATTGGCGAGATTTGGGTTAATTCAACTGGACGGTTTGATTGTAGAAGATTTTGAACCATTGCTCTAAAAGCAGTTTCTCTCAAGCTGAGGAAAGTTCGGTGTGCCTGATGGTGGCTTTGTGGGGTGTATAAATGAAAGCCGGAGGGTAAAGTCGGCTTTGATGAAATTTCTGGGGTGGCTGGTTTGTGTCCGACCCGACGCAACCAATTTTTCAATGCAGGTTCTTGCTGAAGCAAGTGCTTGAACTTGTCAGGAATTCTCTCAGAACCCAGAATAACCTTTCGTATAAGTTGTTGATCTGAAATGGATTTTATCCCTGATAAGGGATTTCTTTGGAGATTGTTTACTTGACTCAGAAGACCGCCAATCAATCTCAGCATTCCATTTGCTGCCCCACAATGTCCAAATAATTCCTGAACTCGCTCACTTTCTAATTCAAGTACATCGAGGGCCTGATAGATTTTATTAGAATTTCTGGAATCTAGGTTTTGAAGAACTATGGCTCCTCCGCCTTCCCCCAAAATGCTATCTTCTTTTGCAGAAAGCATCCTTTCCAAATTTGCCTGAAGGTCCACAGCCACCAAAACAAGACCATCGAGATCCTCTTCGACAAAAAGCCATTTAGCGATTTGAAGGCATTTCTCAATAGAATCTGCACCCATGGAAACAGTAAAAGCAGGCCCATGAAAATCATGAAGTGCCGCTATTCTGGAAGCCATCAAGTTGCCTATGGTACTTGTAAAGCTGTTTACGGTTTCGGGTTGAGGCCACGTCTGACGTATGATTTCAATTAATTGGGCTAATTGATTTTGTGAGTTTTCATCATGAATTAATTCACCAAAGGCCTGACGTAATTGAGCTTCCAACTGAAGTCTTCCTCGGAACTGGTGAATTTCAGCGTCAGTGTCCATGGCGATCAAAACCGCCACTTTACTGCCGTATTCCAATCCTGCGTCCTGAATCGCTTTTTCAGCCAATTGAATCGCCAAAAGCTGCTGAGGAATGAGTTGTTCTTTTTCATGGGGAGGCAGTTTCAGTTCTCTTAAATCAATATCAAATGATTCCAAGAATGCAGCTTTATGGACGGAAGAAGTCTCCATTCCTCGCCACCTTCTGGGAGGCAAGGGTCTAAACTGGGTTTCACGCTGCTTTAATGCCTCAGCCATTTTAATACGATTCGAACAACCCCCAAAACACGCTTCAAATCCAGTTATATACAAAGGTAGTTTTTGACCTTGAATCGATTCTTCAGAAGGTTCCTGAATCTGATCCTGTAGAATCAGGTGAGCATTTGTTCCCCCAAAACCAAAGGAATTGATTGCTCCAATGCGAGGAATTTCTGATTTGAGCCAGGGAGAGGGTGATCTTACGATTTTTCCTTCAGGTAGTTGTGGGTTTTCAATGCGGATCGAGGCAGGAATTGATTGGGTCTCAAAAGCACCCAGGATTTTACCAACGCTGCTCATTCCAGCTGCAGTGAGCATGTGCCCAACATTGGATTTAACGGAGCCCAACAGAGGAAAATTTTCACCGAAGAAATCTGAGATTGACTCTGCTTCAATGCGATCCCCCAAAGGGGTGCCTGTGGCATGGCATTCAAGATAGTTGACTTCACCTGGATTTAGCACGGCCTCCTCATAGGCTCGCTCATAGGCTCTTTTTTGGCCAACGGGGTTAGGGCTTAGCACAAATTTACCTTTACCATCATTGGACCATCCGCTCCCTCGAATCACACCTAAGATGGGTGGCGTCTGATTCTTTGCATCTTCAAATCTGCGAAGTAAGACCATCCCCACCCCTTCACTCGCATAAAGACCCTGGGAGTTTTTATCGAGTGGAGCGCTTGTCTCATTGTTCTGTGGATATGCTTGTAGCAGTGAGAACCCTGAGTGTATGAAAAAAGGATCAGCGGCGCTTACAGCTCCAGCAAGAACCCAGTCTACTTCCCCACTCCGCAGAGCCATGCATCCTAGCCGAATGGCATATAATGAAGAAGCACAAGCTGCATCAATTGAAAACGTGCATTCTCCAAGGCCAAGTTCTCTTTTCAGAAACTGAGCAGGACCACTGGCTGTTGAAAGATGTTGAATCGCTTCTCTTGAGCTTGATTTGGAAATTTCAGGCAATTCAAAATTTTCAGTTCCACAAGCTTCGCGCAGTTCTCTTTCCCAAAACTCACGATAGAAATCCATCACAGTTTGATTGGATGATCTCGAGGGAAACGAGAGATTTCCGAGGATGAGGCCTCCGCGAGGGTGTTTGGCTTTTTCTACTTCGATACCTCCTTGAAAAAGAGCCTGTCTAGCAACTTGCAAGGGCCAACGATAAGACGGATCAAGATTTCTCCAATCCTCCTCTGTCCAGTCTACTGGTTTGACGACCTTTCGTTCATCAATATACCCCCCTTGTCGACAATAGAGTCTGTGGGGTGTCCCTCTCGTGGATGAGAAAAACTGCTGAGTTGGTAGAGAGAAATCTTCGTCAGTTGCTGTCCTCCACGATGGTCGTTCTTCATTGAGAAAATTAGCAAAAGACTCCAGTGAATTTCCATCAGGAAATAGGCACGCAAATCCAGTAATAGCAATTGGAGAGGTCATGAGATGATTTGAATTTAAGCCCGAGGAATGGTTGGCAAATTTATTTGTTTTTTGGGATTCGCCAATGAGCGATTAGCCCGGCAATTAAGGTAAAGGTGAGTAAATAATGGACAGTTACAGGGAGTTTAAGTTCATTGCCCCAAAGAAGTAGAACCAGGCCGCTAATTACTAGACCGATTCCAGAGATCAGTTGTAAGGATCCAGATAGCAATGTCCACGAAAACTTTGTAAGTCTGCTTCGATGTGTATTGAGATGATCAATGGCATACATCGGGAAAATCACAATGAAGAAGAAACCAACCCAGATATGCAATAGTGAGATAAAGAGATCTTCTTCATCAATAGGAAGGCTATCCTGCCAAGTCAAAATCAGACCCGTCACGATTAAGAAACAGGCACTTGCAATAACAAGTCGTCTCATCCCTTCGATTTGTTCTGAAACAAAGGTTTCAATTTTTCACTGAAGGTTACCGCAACTCCTTCAAGACGAAGCACACAATTGTTCGATTCATCCAAGAAGACCAAATTGGCAAGCAGTTGAGAGGTTCCTGACAGTTTTTCGTCCTCAATCTTGATCTTGTATTTAGAACTTCGGAGTTGAGCGAGAAATGAACCGCTTTCAATCGACAACGGTAGGCTTGGTAAGTTCGTCATTTCACGACCTTTGACTAGCATCGCTTGAAGTCCTGCATCCATCAAAAGTGGAGCAAATTGATTCCCAACCCAATTCTTGATTTTCTCAATAGGAACTGGAGGCAGATTCACCTCAAAAGAACTAATCTCGTTCTTTGACAAAGTTGAGAGGACTTTGAAGTAGTTTTCATGAAAAAGAGTGCCATTTTCATACGCATCAAATTTTGATGGCTCACAAGGAAGGGCAACAATTTGACGGGTTGGTTTAGGCGCAGAAGCAGCTAAGAAAACCTCTACTTGATAGTGTTGTTTAGTGAGTGATTTCTTCTTCTGTAAGCTTTGTAAAGCAACACTGATTTGAATCGTTCCATCAGATTCGCTTGTAAAACTGCCCTTGATGGTAAAAGAATGTGAGATCTGTTCATCAAATCGGAGTCCCTGAAGAACTTTAAAGTTTTGAAATTTTTTTACTTTGTAGCCTTGATAGTGATCCTCTGACGCTCTGAGAATCAAAGCCAGTGCGTAGGTCGCTGGCAGAACAGGAACGCCTCCTATTGAGTGATTTGTGAAAAGAGTGTTGTCTTCGAGTTTGAGGAAAATCGACTCTTCCCAATTTTCTGCGGAAATGGGTAAATCTTTTCCCCGAATATCGTTACCAACGACAAAAATTGGTGAAGGAAATTGATCATTGCTTAATGCTGTTTCTGCAAAGAGCTTAGCTCCTTCTCCCCTCGGGATTACTTGAACCCCTCTCTGCTGAAAAAGTTTTTTCAAATTCTCATCCACCATTCCCCCATCCCAAGGACCCCAATTGTAACTGACCACCTTGATGGTCGGATGCTTTCTGATTAGATCCCAAGCTATTTGATTGATCGCTTCATTGGCAATTGCGTAATCCGACTGTCCTGGATTTCCGAAAAATCCTGCTCCTGAAGAAAACAACAAGACATGGCTAAGTTTTGAAGGATCTAGCACTTTCCAAAGATTACGGAATCCGTTGATCTTTGTGCCGTAAACTAGCTCAAAATCCTGAATCGACTTTTGCTCGAGTTTCCGGTCCGCAAGAACCCCAGCTCCATGAATCAGACCAGTGATCTCTCCATGTTGTTGGATGATTGGCTTAATCGTATCTCCCAATGCACTATGATTGGAGATGTCTGCTTGAACATAAACAGGAGTTGCCCCCAATTCCTTGAGTTTTTGGATGGTAAAGTTGATCTCTCGGCTTGCTTGAACCTGCTTGATCAAATGATTAACTAACTTGGGGGTTGCCTTCTCTCCTTTAGTTTTGAATTCATTCAGGACAGCTTCTTTTAAATCTTTGTCAGGGACTTCGGAAGCCCAGGCTGGCTCCTCTTCAAGTACAGTCCTTCCCAGTAAAATGAAAGTGTCTGGACTTAGTTTGGCAAGCGCGAGTAGGCAATCTGAGGTAACTCCTTTGGCACCGCCACTAACAAGCCAAACTCTGGATGAAAGAGGTAGTTCCTGTTGAGATAGTTGCGGGATATGAAGAACTCTTTCGTATTCCCATCTCTGGAGATTTTGATCCCAACCCACCTGATTACGGCTCAGATTTGGGTCATTCCATTCCAGCCATAACAATTCAGCAAACTTTGTTGATTCAAAATCTTTATGTAAATCAATAAAGCGCCCATGAGTAGCAACCCATTCAGCCTGAACGGTTTTTGCCAAAGCAGAAAGGCTTTGAGCAACTTGAAACGATCCATTCTCAAAGGAACCAAGATTTCCAGATCCTTGAATTACATATAATATAGGGCCTTCTGTGGCTAGCCTACTCTTTATGGCACCAGAAAAAATCAAAGCATGTTGAAGCCAGATATCACCATCATAATCCAGTTCTTCTTTAGATCCAATCATCCTGGGATGTAACCAGATAACACCTTTGAAAAGCTGGTTACCTTCAAGAATGCTGTTGAGTTCTTCTTTTAGACTCATTGCATCTTCATGTTGATTCCAATCAATTTGCTTCATAGAAAGCGAATCAATCTTAAAGCCCTTTGATTCCCATAGTTTTTTGATTGCACTTAGATGGTCAGCATCATTTTCTACCACTAAGACAGAACCGACTTGTCTGGAGATTTGATGCGGAGGAGGTATCGGAGTGAGGACTGCCCAACCAAGTTCGAGTTGGGTGTCTTCAGAATTCAGAAGTTTTTTTTTGGAGGATCCGCGGAAAAGGTCTCAAGAATTTCACCAAGTGTTCTACGATCAGCTAATTCATCGGCTTGGACTTGCAGATCTGGAAGGTTTTCTTGCAGAGCACCGAGTATTTCGACTCTTTTGATGGAATCAATGCCGAGGTCAGCCTCGAGATCCATGTTCAATTCTAGCATATCATTTGGATAACCAGTCTTCTCTGCGACAATATTCAGGAGAATATCTTGAATGTTGGAGGTTGAATTTTCTGAATCAGATGAGCTTTCGCTATTTGAGAGGGAAGGATTCGGCTTGGTTTCTTCGGGTTGAAGAATAGTTAAAATCTGTCCCAAAGTTCTTTGCTCGGCTAGTTCATCAGCTTGGACTTGCAGATCTAGAAGTTTTTCTTGGAGTGCGCCAAGGATTTCAACTCTTTTGATGGAGTCAATGCCAAGGTCAGCTTCTAAGTCCATATCTAGTTCCAAAATTTCTGTCGGATAGCCAGTTTTTTCTGCAACGATTTCAAGGAGTACAAGATGAACTGAGCTTGTGGCACTGTTTGTTTGGGAGGCAGATCTGGTGGATGTTTCAGAGTGTGAGACCCTGACTTCAGGTGCAGTCTGAGGTGCCGATATTGTGGTGTTTGATACGGGTAGAGATGGTCTTATGTTTAGTGCTGGTGCGGGAATGAACTCTGTTGGGGTGGCAAATTTCGGTATCACCTCTGACTTAACTGGAGTTTCTGGAGAAACACTACTTAATGAAGCCATTCTCGGCATTTGGCTAACATTACCTTCAGCAGTAAGGCCCCATTGCAAGGCGATTTGTGTTTGTTCGCTCTGTCCCTTTAGATATTGTTCGTGAATCTTAAGCGTTTCCTGTTGGTGGTGATGGAACCATTTTAGATTTTGTTGAACGCCTGTGGGCAAATCAGTCAACTTACCTTCAGAATCATGGCTAAACTGTTGAAGTACTTGCCAAAAAGCTCGAGCGTATTCCATCTGTTGGGCTAGATACTGTTGGTGCGTTCTGAGTACCTCTTGTTGATGCCGGTAGAAGTCCTGGATGGGATGGTAGTTAGACGTGTCTTGATCTTTATTATTCACTGGATTGTTCGTCAATGTTTGTGGGGTTGGAGGGGGACTCGTTTTTTCGCTGGTCTTTAAGTTGGGCTTTGCCCCTTCTAACGAATCATTGGGTTCGTGTGCAGAGGTTCTTTTCAAACTTTGGATTTCGCAATCATTCCCAATGAACTTTGCAAATTCTGACTGGGTTGCCTCACTAACGTAGTTGCCCCCATGTAATCGGACATTCGCTTTGGAGGGACTGGTCACAAAGGACTGATATTCCCGTTGATGAGGATCTAAATTTGAGAGTGATAAGCCCAAAACCTGGAGTTGAACATAGGCTTCCCGAAACTGGCGTGAACTCTCTTCTTTTGGATTTGGATTTAATGCAATTGCATAAATCTCTTTGCCTTGGAGGATGTTCTCTGTGAGTTTTGTTAGCACATTCTTGGGTCCGAATTCGATAAATACACGAGCTCCTGCTTCGTATAAGTTTTCAATTTGTTGTTTGAATCGAACGGACTCCAAAATGTGCGCTTGCAGCATTTCTTTGATTTTAACCGGTTCTGTAGGATAGGCCTTTGCCGTTTGATTTGAGAATACTGGAACCCTGGCTCTATTGAATTTGCAGCTTTGGATGGCTTCTGAAAAAGGTTTTTGGGCATGATCCACTAGAGGAGTGTGAAACGCTGCAGAAACGGGGAGTGAGACAACCGAAAACCGCTTTGATTTAAAGAATGCAAAAGCTTTTTCGATCTGATTTTTGGGTCCAGCGACCACAACTTGCTTGTTCGAATTGAAATTGGCGACTTTCAAATCTGGAAAGTCTTCCAAGAGTTCCTCAACTGTATCTATCTTGCCCATCACTGCCATCATGGTTCCAGCGTCAAAATCTGGATCATCTGGCGCAGCCATAGCTTTACCTCGTGCTACAGCCAATCTGTGATAGTCATTGTCGTTGATTACTCCGGCTGCCCAGAGAGCACTTAATTCACCGAAGCTGTGCCCAGAGGTGAAATCCACTTGTAACCCTCTTGCTTGCAGCAACCGGAACATTCCTCCACTCAGAGCACCAATCGCAGGTTGAGCATTCTCAGTTTTTTGGAGATGTAGGTTCTGAGTCTCTTCTTCATTTTCCTCAAAACTTGAGATGGCAAAGACGAGTTTCGAAAGTGGATCTCTCTCATTTTCTAAAAAGATCTGATCCATTTCTTGAAGGTCAGATTGGATTTCGGGGAATTCAAGGAAAAGCTCTCGACCCATTTGCAGATATTGGGACCCTTGCCCACAAAACAAAGCTGTAACTTTTCCCTCACAATCCAACCCTGACTGCCGATAGAAAAGACCAGACTTTTGGCTCCATTCAAGGTTTTCAGGTTCTTTTTCCCAAGTAATTAGGGCTTCTTGTAAGGCTTGGATCGATTCTTTAGGGGAGTCTGATACAAATCCTAATCGGGCATGATCCTTAGCTGGTGGCGTTGCCTGGTTACCCTTTTCTAAGAGATCCTTTTGGCCTATCTGTGGTGTTGAAGAGAGTTGATTTAATAGGGTATTACACAGTTCTTGGAGTTCTGCCGGATTCTCTGCGGAAAGCAGAATAGGCTGTGGAGCTCGATTCAACCTGTAAGCGGTCAATTCAGTTTTATGCTCTTCCAAAATAAAATGAAAATTACTTCCACCAAAACCGAAAGCGCTGACACCTGCCCTCCTTGGCTCTGGTCCCCTGATCCAAGGTCTTGATTGCTTGCAGAAATAGAAGGGAGTTTCGCTTAATCTCAGATCTGGATTGGGAGTTTCCAGTTGATTGAGGGGGGGAAGAATTTTGTGATGAAGTGAAAGCGCAATTTTTATAAACCCTGCTACACCAGCTGCAGCCTTTGTATGACCAATTTGGGCCTTGACCGTACCCAAGGCAATCTGGTTTCTCTGCTCTGAAGCGTAAGCAGTCCTGAGTCCAGAAAACTCTGTAATATCACCTGCCTTAGTCCCTGTTCCGTGTGTTTCTATCAGTCCAATTTCTGAATTATTTTCTATATTGGCATCAGTCTGAGCCCTTTGGATAGCTAAAACCTGACCCTCTTCCCTGGGAGCATAGATGCTTTTAAACCTTCCATCACTTGAGGAACCAACACCAATAATTTTAGCATAGATACGATCACCATCGCGTACTGCGTCTTCCAAGCGCTTCAAAACAACCAAGCCTAACCCTTCACCGATCATTATGCCTTCCGAATTTTTATCAAAAGGCTGGACCTGATCACGTTTAGTGAAGGCGGGTGTTTTACTGAAACACATATACATAAAGGGTGAGTTATCTGTGTCAACTCCACCAGTCAGCATTACATCACATCGTCCTTCCCTGAGTTCGGAAATGGCCATCTTCATCGCAGCCAAGGAACTTCCACAAGCAGCGTCTACAACACAATTAGTGCCTCCAAGATTAAGCCGATTGGCTACTCTTCCAGCAATCACATTCCCAAGGAGTCCTGGAAATGAATTCTCCTCCCACCTGACGTAGGCAGACTTAAATCGTTTAACTAGTTCTTCAGAGGTGTCTTGTTCAAGACCCGCACTAGAAAGAACTGATCTCCAGATAGGTTCTTGTAGCCGAGAAGTCAAAGAACCCATCAACTTCTGTCCGCCACAAACTCCAAGAATGATTCCAGTTTGAGATAATATTCGTGATTCTTCTTCCCCAATCCCAGCATCTATCAGAGCTGTTTTTGCTAAGATCAGGGTTAACAGCTGTGATGAATCAGTGACTTCAAGAATGTTTGGAGGAAGACCAAAATCCAACGGATTGAAATCAAGTTCTGGAACAAATCCGCCCTTCTTACAGTAGATTTTGTCTGGTTTGCTTGGATCAGGATCGTAGTAATCTTCAAGATTCCATCGATTCGAAGGAACCTCCTTAAGGAAATCATTACCTGAGAGAATGTTGTTCCAATAACTCTGGAGATCTTTTGCACCAGGGAATAGCGCGGAAAGTCCAACAACTGCAATCGGGGAGTCAGCCAAGCGATGGGATTTACTAGAACTCTTGAGGGACATTAAAAAAACTCAATTCTGGCGTTCATTTTCCTCCTGGAAATGCCTGGGATATGACGAGAAGAATGCCAGGGTTTGCAAATAAGATTCCCTAAGCTTCTCTAAATATGATTCTGAAACAGGCAGACTTATCAATTCGAATCTAAAAAATTAATCATAAGCCAATTCAGAATAAAAGACTTGGTAACGGATTAACGCTTTAATTAATAATTCTAAATCAAAAATCAGGTTTGATTGTGTGGTACTTTGAGAAGTATGTTGCACGTTTACTTAAAAGCTTATACGTAAAATATATGTAAATTTCTGGTGAAATTAACCACAAACAATCCTGAAGGGTATAAAAGACATGCCAACCGCAAGAATTCTCTATCTCGAAGACGATATTGGCGTCGCATCTCCAACGAAAGCTGTACTTGAGCAGAAAGGTTACACCGTCATCCACGTTGAAGAGGGAATGGATGCATTGACAAGGCTGCTAACGGAACATTTTGATGGAGCAATTTGTGATCTAACCCTGCCAGACGTTGATGGTTTGAAAGTAATTGAGAGTATCCGATCCAAGAATGCTCGGCTACCAATAATTATTTTGAGTGCAAGGAGTGACACTGAAGAAAAATTAGAAGGACTACTTTCAGGGGGTAATGACTACTTGACAAAACCTTTTGCAATCGAAGAACTGCTGACTAGATTAAAAAATATTCTGATGCATCGTCCTCTGCCAACTCAAGAGGAAGTGCAAGCTTATGGTCTACTGCAAGTATCAGATCTGATCATTGATCCAGTTCGTCAGCAGGTTCGCAGGGCAGGAAATTATGTAGAACTGCGCAGCAAGGAGTATGAGTTGTTGCATTACATGGTTTTGAATCCCAATCGCATCTTAACGAAAGAGGAACTCCTTAGAGAAATTTGGAATTATCCATATGATCCATCGACCCGAATAGTTGATAACTTGGTTGCCAGATTAAGAAAAAAAATGGATCAGGGTTATGATATTCGCCTCGTCTATACACGTTGGGGTAAGGGATATTATTTTAAAAACCCAGATGCTGACATTTCTAAGATGAGTGTTCCAGAACCACTACAAGTGGCTGAAGTTCCAGAACCGATTGTGAAACCAGAACCGAAACCCGAGCCAACTCCTCAATACGGCCCGCTGACGATTCCCCCACCAAGCGCCTACCTTAAAGACTGACGATCCTTTCGAGTTGGGGCGGAGCAAACATTTGCTTAGCCCCAAAATTTATCATCCAGAGAAATTATTCGGATCATTTCGTTCGTTCTTTAAAAACAAATTATTATGTTTTATAAATCATTAAATTTACTTAAATTAAACAAGTAATATCTTCAGGAAAATACTTATTCCAATTCTATCTATTTCCTTTGACCCGTCAGCATTTCCAGCACCCGAACGCAAGCAACAGAATCATTGTCCGTGCAAAGATTTTGAACAAAGGCACTCCAATGATAGCCTTGACGCGTAACATCTCTGATCTTGGGGGGATTCTTAGCGCAATTGATATCGTTAGACCTGCAAATGATGGAATCATTAGAGACTTCAGTATTGACACCGAGGGGGTAGAACACTTTCAGGCAATTCTTCAGATGATGCAATCTCCACCAGGGGAAGAATACATTAGTCACTCTGATCAGACATTCTTAATTCACCTTGGGGGTAAGATCGAAATTCAGAATCGTGCACCGATGAGGATATAAGTTGGTGATGACTGGAATAGGTGCAGCGGGTACAGCATGCGCAAAAATGATTGCGCAATTGGGTGTTAAGAACATTGTGGGTTGTGATATTGATGGAGCAGTCGTCCCTGGGGAGCAATTTGAGCATTCTCGAAAGCAATGGTTTGCAGATAACACCAATCCAAACTCCTAAAGTGGAAGTGTACATGATGTGATCAAAGGAGCAGACGTTTTCCTTGGAGTCTCAGCTCCAAACGTCATAAACTCATCTGACGTTCAGGCAATGGGGAAAGATCCAATAGTCTTTGCCATGGCTAATCCAGATCCAGAGATAATGCCTGAAGAAGCAGAACCTTTCGCAAAAATTGTGGCGACAGGAAGAAGTGATTATCCAAATCAAATAAATAATGTACTTTGCTTCCCAGGCTTATTTAAAGGTGCTTTCAGCTGTTTAGCCAGAACAATCAAACAAGAAATGAAACTAGCAGCTGCAAAGGCTATCGCAGCAAGTGTTCCAGAAGAATTTCTTCAAGTTGACTACATCATACCTACCATTTTCGATTCTTCAGTTACTCAGAATGTGGCGAGGTCAGTCAGAGACGCTGCCATTGCAAGTGGAGTGGCTCGGAGAGAACTTGTTATAGAAATGAATCAAGACGCTCCAAGCGAATAAAATCAGCTAACTCTTTTTAAAGAATTATTATGTTTTACTATTTAAAAAATTTATCAATAATAGTACTATTACTAGTAAGTATCGTCACTAACATCAATGCCCAACAAAGTACAAAAGACATAAAGTGGATTGACGGAGATGACTTTGGAAAGTCTGCTCAAATTCCCTATTGGTTTAAAGAAAGCTTTCTAGAAATTGAACTGGATATTGAGGAAGCATTAGAAGCAGAAAGACTTTTGATGCTCTACTTCCATCAAGAGGGATGTCCCTACTGTAAAGCGACAATAGAGAAAAATTTTTCAGATCCAACAACCAAAGATTTTATTCAAGAAAACTTTGACGTTGTTGAAATAAATATTCGCGGTTCTCGATCAATTACGCTGCCAAATGGTGATATTGTTGACGAAAGAGCTTTTTCCAAACTAATGAAGATCCAATACACACCTACCATCTTAATTTTAGGTGATAGTGGATTAAATGAACCGCTTGAAAGAATGAATGGTTTTAGACCACTCCCTATCTTTCAAGGGACGTTATTAGTTGTTAGTGGGAAGGACGAGGAACTAGGTTTTACATTAGAAAGTGAACCTAATCTTGTGAAAGAAAATTATTTTAGTGAAAACTATAATCTTTCAACCTTCACAGGCCAAAAACCAATAGCTATTTTCATCGAGAAGAAAGATTGTGCCATTTGCCAGCAGATGCACAGAGAAGCTTTTGCCAGTAAAGAAAACTACAAAGCTTTGAGTGACTGGCATGTGATCCAAATTGATGTGGATGAGTCAGATCAAGAAATCATCCTTCCCGATGGAACCTCCCAAAACATTGGGGATTTCATAGAAGGCCGGGAAATAGATTTCTTCCCAACAGTTATATTATACGGTCTTGGAGAAACTGAAGAAACTTTCAGGATGGATAGTTATCTTACTAACTACGGCGTCAAATCTACCCTACAGTATATTGGGTCAGGAGATTACAAGTCTCAACCAGAACTTCAAAGATGGTCTGATGATACCAGAGCAGCTAGAAGAGCCGCTCGAGGAGGTTGATTCATTTTTGGTAATTCGTTTTCCATTCCTCATAGGTCATTCCGTAGACATGTTCCCTAGCTGCTTCATAATCTAAAGCAATGCCTTTAGAATCTGCAGCAGCTACCATCCATTTTGATAAGCAATTCCTGCAAAACCCTGCCAAGTTCATCATATCAATATTTTGTACTTCAGTCCTATTTCGTAGGTGATCAATCAGAGTTCGAAAAGCTGCTGATTCTAATTCGATTTTGGTTTGTTCATCCATTGCTTTCCTTTTAGGTTAATTGTGTGTTGATTAAATGAGGTCGACCGCGGAGAAATTCTTCTCCAGACATAATATTTTTGCCTTCGGGCTTTATTTTTTTTACCTTAACAGAACCATCTCTGCAGCCGATAATAAAATCTTCTTGAATGATCCCTTCTCTTGATTGACGACTACTGAATTCTAACTCTATAAAATTAATTCTTTTCCCATCTGAAACATAAGAATAAATACCTGGCCAGGGATCATAAGCTCTTAGTTTTCTGCTGATTAATTCAGGAGTCTCTTCAGTCCAGTTTACTTTACCCATTTCCTTTTTAATCAAACCACAAAAGGTGGCTTTAGAATCATCTTGTTCAATAGGTTTTTTATTGGCTAGAATTTGTTCAATCGATTCTAGAAGCAACACCTTACTATTAACAGAAAGCTTTTCTCCAAGTGTTCTCGAAGTGTCTGATTCAAGAATCTGAATAGGTTTAGATTCTGAAAGTATTGGACCGGCATCTAATTTCATCACCATCTTTTGAATGGAGATCCCAGTAGTTAAATCGCCAGCTAAGATGGAAGCTTGAACCGGGCTCGCTCCTCTAAATTTGGGTAAAAAAGAGAAGTGAATATTAAAACTACCAAAACTTGGGAGGTCTAACAAATTCTGGGGCAGTATCTGGCCGTAGGCACATACGATGATGATATCGGGATTTTTCTGCTTGATTTGATTAAGTACATCCAAATCCCTGATTTTATTTGGGGAGAAAACTGATAAATTCTTTTCAAGGGCGAAAGATTTAACAGCACAGGGAGTAAGGACTTTTTTACGACCTGTAAATCGATCTGGTTGAGTAACCACCATCGATACTTGGAACCCCTCTGAAACAAGGCCTTCTAGTGGAGAAATCGCCCAATCTGGAGTTCCAAAGTAAATAACGTTCATTCTGACTCAGATAAATTCTCTAAGAAATCAATGAGAAGTCTTACCCCAGACCCACTTGCACTATTTGCTGGATGATAATCAATTCCCTTTACCCCCCATGCAGTTCCTGCAATATCTAGATGTACCCAGGGGACATCATTAACGAATTCTTGAAGAAAAACTCCAGCAGTAACAGTACCTGCTTCACCTGAGGGACCAATATTTTGAAGATCCGCATGCTTTCCTTTGATCAACTCACCGTATTCAGGATAACTGGGTAACTGCCAAACACGATCACCAGTTCTTTCACCAGCTTCTATAATAGATTCGCAAAGTTTTTGATCGTTTGTGATGGCTCCGATACTTAAATGCCCAAGTGCAACAATACAAGCTCCAGTCAAAGTTGCCAAATCTATCATACAATCCGGCTTGTAATGATCTGCAGTATAACTGAGAGCATCACCAAGTACCAGCCGACCCTCTGCATCGGTATTTAAAATCTCAACGGTCTTACCGTTATATGCTTTAACGATATCCCCTGGTTTTTGAGCTTTTCCGTCGGGCATATTTTCTGCTGCAGCCAACACACCGATCACATTGATGGGTAATTCTAATTCAACAATGGCTTTCATTGTTCCAAGGACAGCTCCTGCACCACACATATCGAATTTCATCTCTTCCATCCCCTTACCAGGCTTAAGAGAAATTCCACCAGTGTCGAACGTAATACCTTTACCAACTAAAGCAACAGTATGCTTAGCTTTTACAGGGAAATACTCTAGAAAGACCATACGACCAGGAACTTCAGATCCTTTGGAAACCCCAAGAAACATTTCCATTCCAAGTTCTGACATTTTCTGTTCATCAAAAAAACTAAAATTTAGTTTTCCATCCGAAGCTTCGGCTAAATCTTGTGCAACTTGCCTAAGATCATCGGGAGTCAGATCATTGGGAGCTGTATTACCAAGATCTCTTGTGAAATTGGTTCCTCGCGCAATGCTGACACCTCTCTCTATGGAATCTTGTGAAGAAGTTTGAAAAGGATCGAAGATGGTTACGTTCATTTGTGAAGAACGTAAATCATCCGAATCACTCGTTTTATATTTTTTAAATTGATAGCTTCCCAAAGAAAGAGCTTCCGCAACCAATTTCCCAGATTCAAAGCTTTCAGGTAAATTTTTCGATATGAGTACAGTGAGCGAATCAATTTTAGTATCCATTACACTACGAATAGCTTTGGCACAAATTCTTCGAAGTTTTTCTGGAGTCAAATCTTTTATTTCACCCAGTCCACTCATGTGAACCATTCTTGGTTTACTGGAGGGAACCGCAAAAGTTTTTTGCTCGTTGTAATTCCCAAGAAATAATTCGCTACTAATCCCTAGTTCAATAGAACCAGAGATTTCTTCGGATAAGTCATGTTGACGTGCGAAATTTCCTAGATCATCAGATGATACAAAAATCATTAGTCCATCTGTCTCAATATTTCCAGCGGATCGATAATCGAAGTTCAATGGCATAAAAATCCTAGTTTAAGTTTTGAATCTCAATAGTATGAAGGTTCATGAATTCAAATCAAGTCACAGACTGAGCTTTGTCTTCATCGACAATAATTCTTCTGTATAATAATGACTGCTTCTTTCAATTTTCTGACTAACTCTTTTAGATGCTCAAATCTTTTAAGAAGAAGGGTTTTGAAATTGACGACCAATTCATCAGAAATCAAATAAAATCCCAACAGAAGGAGATTTGAGAATCCATTAGTTTTTTCAGAATTAATAAATTTATAGTTTATTAGACAAAATAAGGGTCACAAGCTGATAATTTTGTTTAAAAACCAGATAATATATAAGTTCGATAATGTCAGATATAGAACATATCTGACATTATCGTAAAATATTTTTAAAATTACTAAAGAATATCAGATACTTAATAATTTGGGATAACCAACATTATCTTTTCTTAACTCAGGATGCTGATTTGCATTTTGGAGAGTAGACTGTTCTAAGTCTTTCACGGGTTAAAAGATCGATTTGTTTATCTGTTCCAACAATTTGCATATATTCTACGATTCGATCCAATTCCATCTGTAAATTCATCACCCGCTGAAGATCTTCCTCTTCTCTCAGTGTTATTCTGCAAAATTCAGATTCCAATTCTATAATTCTTGGATTCCAGAAACGACTAAAATCAGAATCAGCCGTTATGTATTCATACTGGTTATTTTGTTTCAACAAAATCAACTTACCATCTCTTAGTGGGAACAACTGTTCATTTGCACCATACAATTGATAAGTACTATCAGGTCTCAACATCAGAGTAAGACCATTTGGCATCAAAATCGATTCCCCTTCAAAATACCCATAACTCTGATCACTTTGGAGCATCAGTATTCTTCCATCTTGTAGTCTGATGTTTCTTTGACCCGTTTCAGTAAATTCATAGGTACCATCGATCTTTAGTTGTACCCTTCTACCATCTTCAAGATCGAATTCCTCTTCCCGGTTCTGAAACTGAAAAGTTCGATTTTCCTGATTAAGAATTAAGTAGGCACCTTCGTCGAGGGTTAGTGCATCAGCTGATTTTGACAAAAAGCCGAATAGCAGAGGTATGCTTAGCAAAAATCTGCTACAGTATTTTAAAATTTTCTGTGATTTCATAATATGATCTCAAAATTCTTAATAATTTCGGTGGATTAGTATGAGTCAAAATTCTAATTTTCAAATTGTTGCAGATCTCAATGATCAACAATTGATTGCTTATACTTCTAAGCAGTTGATCGCCGTTGATACAGAATTGCACGGCTTAAAGATGAATCGAGATAATATTTGCCTTATTCAACTAGGAGATGATGCAAGGAATGTTACTCTGATCAGACCAAATCTTGAAAGACCACCAAAAAATCTAAAAATACTTCTTGAAGATCCTTCCGTTCGGAAGCTCTTCCATTTTGCGTTGACTGATGTAGCTTTCTTTGCAACATCCATTGGAATTGTTGTTGAAAATTTCCGATGTACTAAAGTAATGAGCAAAATTGTCCGAACATATACAGACAGCCATGGATTAAAAAATCTATGTGAGGAGCTGCTAGGGATTGAACTCTCTAAACAACAGCAGCAAACAAATTGGGCTTCACCAGATCTTACACAGAAACAACTAGAATATGCAGCTAGTGATGTTTACTACCTAATTGAGATCTATTATCAATTGGAAAAAATGATGACCTATCGTCCACCGCTGCCTTCAGGGAAGAGCATCGATGAAATCAATGAGATAGCTCAGAAAATCTTACCAGGGTTGGTTCAGATTCTTATCCATGGTTATGGTGATCGTGATCAAGGTTGGGAGACTAGTTTGTTTGCTCATTAACGATTTCTAGTATGGGACTCAGAAAACTTCCTCTTGAGCTCTTCGTAATCAGAATCAATTAATGATTGGAATCTATGAATCTTCTTTAAGTTTCTTAGTTTTTGAACCGATCGAATATCAGCACCATTATTTTGGAATTGTTGAGTAGCAATCTCTCTGAGCTTTTTTAAATCTAAGCCAATTGGCTTCAGTTGTTTCCTGATAATTATTCTAAGCTGATTAAGGTTAATTTGTTTATTATGATTATTTAACCAGAAACTTTCTCTTTCATCTAATTTGGGTAAATGATTCTTGTATTGTTCTAACCTGTCATTATTTATTCCTAAGTGAGGAACCTCTTTAATTTCTGAGTACATTTTAATTTCTAAGAGATCATTTTCATTTAAATTTACTTCCTGAATACGTGCTAATTGACTTGTTTTCCAAACTGTCGAATAGGCCAATTCAAGTAAAATTCTATCTCTTAGCTCTAAAGGATCTCCAGAACACGGTGAATTAATAAGGCTATTTATTTTGTCAGGCGAAGCATCATTTCTCTTGATGAATTCATTATTGTTCAGTAGATCACGAAATTTATAGTTTTGCAGGGGGTTCTTGTCAGTAAGACTTCCTGTATTCAAGAAACGGAAGAATGATCGGAGTGATTTCTCATAGGAAGCATACGTCGCATCCTTCCAGTTTCGCTTTTTGGAATAATTTTCAAGGAATATTTGTACGATTCGTCCTGAAAGATCATTCAAGGTCCAATTATTTCTAAGATACAGCTTCTCAGAATTATTCATGACATATGTAATAAACTGTTCTGCTATTGTCTTATAAAGCTGACATGTTTCATACGTTAGCCTTTTTTCATGTTGCAGATACCACTGATATTCCAGCTGGATTTGCGCTAACTTTTCAACATTCATTAAAGAGACTCAATGAAAAAAGTCGAAGCCATTATTAAGCCGTTTAAACTCGAAGAAGTTAAGGATAGTCTACACGCAGCTGGGATTCAAGGACTGACTGTAAGCGAAGTAAAAGGGTTCGGACGACAAAAAGGTCATACTGAATTATATCGTGGAGCTGAGTACATCGTTGATTTTTTACCCAAAGTGAAGATTGAAATTGTTTTAGCCAATGACCAAGTAGAAATTGCAATTGAAGCTATCCAAACTGCAGCCAAAACTGGCAGAATTGGAGATGGTAAAATCTTTGTTATTGATCTGGAGCAGGCCATCAGAATTAGAACAGGTGAAAAAGGAGATTCTGCAGTTTAAATTCTTTACTCCTTTTGATTTTCATTTGATTACATGAACAGAAACTTAATAAAGATTGTTCATGTAATCATTTTTAATATATTAATAAAACATAATAATATGTTTTAAAAATTTTTGTTTTAATTAGCACATAATAAGAGATTGAAAAAATGTTCGATCATGACAACAAAATAAATTTTATTTTTCTCTTATAGCATCTGGTTGTAACTTAAAACTTTCAAATAAATTGTGTGATGTGGTTTTTTTAGGGCCTGTCATCAATTTAGTCAGATGACCGCAGTTACCCAGTGGATAGCTCCCAGAAAAGTGCAGGCTCGCTTATCGTAGCGGGTGGCAATCCCCCGGTACTGCTTCAATTTGGCAAAGAAGTTCTCAATCAGGTGTCACCAGCGGTACTTGTCTTGGTCGAACTCCCAGGGGTCCTTTTGATTAGACTTCGGTGGAATCACTGCTTCCACTTGGTGCTCCTCCAAGCGATCCAGCAGACTTGCTCTTGCTGCGTAGGCTTTGTCCGCTAACAGGGCCTTGATCTGATCCAAAAGAGCTTCCAGCAACACGTCCGCACCCTGCAGATCACGGGCTGGACCAGGACTTAGATGAAAACCCGTTGGATTGCCGAGGGCATCACAGGTTGCATGGATCTTGGTCGTCAGACCTCCGCGGGAGCGACCGATACATTCTTGGGTGCGATACCTTTTTTTGCGCCAGCACTGTGTTGGTGGGCCCGAACAATCGTGCTGTCGATCTGGGCATACTCGTTGTCTGCCTCGGCAGCCAGCACTTCAAAGACCCGTTGCCAGACACCACGCTTGCTCCAGCGCATGTGGCGAGTATGAATCACCCGAAAGTCGCCAAAGCGTTCGGGCAGATCGCGCCAGGGAATGCCGGCGCGATAACGATAGAGCACTGCCTCGACAAAGAGGCGATTATCCTTGGCAGTCACTCCGACGGTTCCCACTCTGCCGGAGAGCAAATGCTCAATCCGTTGCCACTGATCATCACGGAGAGCGTAGCCTCTGGTGGTCATGGGACTTCTCTTCCGTTGGGAAAGGAAAAAGGATTTTTTCCTCCAAGAAGAATGATGTCCCCCAAACGATCAAGTGTTTATTTGATGACAGGCCCTAGTTAAGAAAAAAATTCTTTAACGAGATTTCAAAGTAAACTCAAAAACACATAGATCATCATTTCACCTTAGGTTCAGTCGAAAGTTTATCGTCATTAACATATAGAATTAAATGATTATTATCTCTTTTTGCTCTCGTCCCAAAATTCCATTAAATTCTCCAAAGAAAACTGATCCCAGGATTTCCCTGAACAGTTGACTTGTTCTTCTACATATTCAAAGCGATGGCTGAATTTGGAATTTGCATCTCTGAGAGCAGTTTCAGCTTCTATTCCAGACTTCCTTGCCCAACTACAGAGTGCAAAGAGAAGATCTCCAAATTCTTCATGTAATCTTGTTGAATTTGGTGCTTTAGTTTCCAGTTCCTCCTGAATTTCACTGATTTCTTCTTCAACCTTCTTCCATGCGACTACGGAAGTTGGCCAATCAAAGCCAACCCGTGCGACTCTTTTGCTTAACTTTTGAGCTCGCATCAACGCAGGTAGCGCTAACGCCACATTATCTAATATCCTTGACTGCCTACCCTGCTCAACTGACTTCTGCTTTCGCTCTTTAGCTTTCTGTAATTCCCAAGACTCTGCTTGTGACTGAACATCTCTTTCCTCACTTCCTTGAAATACATGCGGATGCCTGCTAATCATTTTTTCACAGACATCAATGACCACTTGATCGAAGTCAAACAAACCAATTTCTGCCGCAATTTGTGAATGAAAAACAACCTGCAGCAGAAGATCTCCCAACTCTTCCTTTAATTCCCCAAAATCTTGTTTTCGAATCGCTTCATCAACCTCATAAGCTTCCTCGATCGTGTACGGCGCAACTGAAGCAAAACTCTGTTCTTTGTCCCAAGGGCAACCTTTAATGGGATCTCTAAGGATCCTCATCACCTCCAAGAGACGGTCTATTTGCTGATTTTTTCTCTCATTATTCTCCATAGTTCTTTTGCCTGTGTTTTATCATAATTTTACTCAAAGAGTTTGATATCTGGGTTAAAGTACGATTTAATTTTTCATTTAAATATAATTTTAAAGACAATTATGCTCGGAATATTTCATGAAGAATTAATATAAATAATCAGATGTGCGAAAGAAATTCAGGTCATTACAATTTAATTTTGCTTAATATAAATGGAAGATTTTTTCTGCTGGTTTGGATATCAGTTAAAAACTCATTAGACCGTAAATTAATACAACGCTTACCAACACTGCCGGGGCAAAAAACACCCATTTACTGGCTTTTGTTGGTTTGATTTCCTCTGTCTGGTTCCAGTCTGTTCTGAGAACGCTTCGCTCTTTCAACTTTAGTCTGTGAGCTTCTTGTGTCCTTTGTTCATTTTCTCGCTTCCAAGTTTCTCTCAACGAGCGTATTGATTGTTCACTTTCTCGTATCTTCTCTTCTAGTTGTTTAAGTCTATACTCCACATAAACTTCTTGGGCTTTACTCGGGTCGCCTTCTGCAATTTCAAGTGCCTTTTGCCTTAAATCCTGAATGTAATGATCATTGCCAAGTTCTTCAGCGATGATGGAGTAGATTTGTTCTCGACTGACAGTTTCCAATTAACCTCCAATGGTATCTTCGTTTGCATCCTGCACCGAAAGAAATTCGGATAATCCTAAAATCTTTTTTTGCGGTATCCTACCAATTTGGAATCATATTTCCACCATTAATTTAGAAATTTCTTCGCTTTTCAGGGTGTGACAATCAATTTGTTGTGGTATCTGAGGTCAATTCTTTGGGTGAGTTTGTGTTTTTCCTGAATGGGACCATAAACTTTCTCAAAAATTTCAACCCTTTCGACAAAGAAATTACTACCAAAATAGATGATCGTTGGTTCTCCAAACAACTTCACCTTGACGTTAAGTGGTTCTTCCACATCGATATATTGAATTTTTCGTCTGAAGGCTTCGTTTAATCGTAATGAATTTTGAAATCTCAAGGCTTGGCCCAACCTAAAAGAATCTGTGAGATCGGTTATATCCTGTCGATCAAAACCTCTAAGAACGGGCGGATTGATTATTCCATCACTCTTAACTTCCATCAGTAGATTTCTATTTTCGTCTATAAGAAAAAGATTACCACGATGTTCGATAGTTGCTTTAGGCCGGAATTCTTCAATAAAAAAGTGAAGTTGGTCTGGAAAATACCGCCTTACGTGAGAAGTTTTCACAATCGTGTTCATGTTAGCTTTTTCACCCAGTTCGTAGGGGTCAAGTGTCGACAAGTTGTTAGATGAGGGCAACTTGACCGCACCTAGAATGTCATCTTCACTCAACAGGTGAATTCCTTCAACACTCAGTTGCTGTAGTTGCTGTTGAAATAAGTTAGGCGCCATCTGAAAAGTACCCCAAGCTAGCCAAGAAACAGCTAATATCAAAACCAGCGATGGGATCATTTTAAACATTGTCAAGGACAACGCGCGCAGAAATTTAAGTGAACCTGAAAAGGAAACAGAATTTACAGAGGTAGTTTTCTTTTGCCGCTTCATCCTTGTGGGAATCTGCTCAGGCATAACCATGATGCGCCGCCCGTCACTTTTTTTGATCGTAACAGGGGTAATTTTTCGGCTAGGTTTTTGAGGGTTTCGCCTTGTAGGGCGTTTTTTTAGATCTTGCATTAGCCTTGGCTTCCATTCCCCAACAGCCCACTAGATTCCTTCTAGTGGAGCAATCCCAAAATTCTCTAAGCTAGAGTATGAACTTCGGTTCTCAATTCAATCCTGTGATCAATCCAAATTCTGTCTTTAACAAATTCAATTAGTTTCAATGCATCATCTGATGTGGCCCCACCCAGATTGACCATGAAATTGCTGTGCTTTTGGCTGATTTGCATCCCACCAAAACGCTTCCCCTTCAATCCGGAAGCTTCAATAAGTTTGGCTGCAATCCCATTTGGTGGATTTCTAAAAACTGAACCACAGTTTGGTTGTTTTTGAGGCTGATTCTCAATCCTGAAGGTGTGAAATTTCATCATTTTTTGACGAACTTCATCAGGATTTTTTTGGACTAAGGAAAATCTTGCCTTCAAAACCACCCTCTTTTCATTCGAATTGAAAGGAGAGGATCTGTATGCAAAGTTCAGTTCATCTCGAATTGATCTTCGCCAAATCCCTTTCTCATCGAGCCAATCTACACTTTTCAAATAGTCACTGGTCTCAGATCCATGTGCACCTGCATTCATACAAACTGCACCTCCTATGGTGCCTGGAATGCCAATCAAAAATTCAAGACCTGACCAGCCTTTAAGGCTTAATTTTTGAGCAGCCGTAGCATCAGCCATTCCCGCACCAAAAGTTGCTAAAGAATCCTGATCCACCATTTCCAATCTTCTAAAATTTTTCCCCAACCTGATAAGAACACCGGGCCAAAATTCAGGCATCAGCAGATTCGACCCCTTACCAATCACTCGCCAAGGTACCCCATCAAGAAGGCAGTTCCGTGTTGTCGTGCAGATATCTTCTTCACATTCTGCATTCAATAAAGCCAGCGCTGTCCCACCTAATTTCCAGGTATTCAATCTACTCAACTCTGGAGACTCTAGGAGTGTAGATTGCTTTAGTGCAGCTCTTAAATGTTCTAAGAAAAGTGGATCACTCTTCATCCCAAGTTTCTAGGGGGGGTCCTGGTTGAAGCTCATCAAGTTTATAGTAGGTTCTGATATCTGGATGAAAAATGTGAGCAATCACGTCCCCATAATCCAGCAAGATCCAAGTGCTCTCCATTTCACCTTCAATCCCAAGAGGCCTGATTTTAGTGAGTTTAAGCTTTTCCTGAATCTTCTCCGCAATACCTCGACAATGGGGCTGTGAGCGTCCCTCACAAATCATCACGTAATCAGCTAAGCTTGATTTCTCACGGAGATCATAGAGAGCGATTTGACTAGCTTTCCCATCTTTTGCTCCGGCCACAACTAAATCTGCCTGAACTTTTGACTGCAAGTTCTCCTTTAAGTTATGAAACAGTTTCCAGCATACGACCCTGCCAGGTTTCGCGTATTGCTAATAAGTTTTCAATGTACTGGACAGGACGCATCTTTTCTTTTGTCCATTCTGGCGCTATCAATTCATCCCACCGAGGTGCAACAGCCGTAAGTCGATGAATTGATATCTTTTGATCAAGGTTTTCTAAGAACAGAACAACTCGCTCTGCATAATCCCGTAAATCTATTGGATAAAAGTTTCCCGAGCTATATTCTTCAGCCAAGGGAGTATTCTTGAGAACATGCAAATTATGCAACTTTACCCCATCGACAGATAGTTCATTAAGTAAATTTGCGGCTTCAATTAGTTGTTGATCTGATTCACCTGGAATTCCAAAAATAAGGTGCGCACAGATATTTAAATTTGGAATCTTTTTTAGTTGCTTGATTGCTCTGATTGCAGCTTCTTTATCATGCCCACGTCGCAGAAAAATCAACTGCTGATCATCAAAGGTTTGAATGCCTAATTCAATGGACAAGTAAGTTTGTTCAGCAAGTTCTCCAAAAAATTTTAAGGCTCCTTTTGGCAAACAATCCGGACGAGTACCAATAACAATACCTACGATGTCTTCTTGTTGAAGAGCTTCTTCACAATGTTTCTTTAGCTCTGAAAGTTTTCCAAATGTGTTTGTATAGCTTTGGAAGTAGAGCAGAAATTTGTTTGCTTTGTAGCGCTTCCTAATTCGTTCTCTGTGATATTTCAGTTGATCCAACATCGACCAATCAGCCTGCACAAAGGCTGGTGCTGAACCCCACTCATCACAAAATATACAGGTTTTCATTCCCGCCAAGCCTTCTCTATTAGGACAGGTCTTAGCAACTGAAACGCTTACTTTTTGTACTCGAAATCCAAATTTTTCACGATAGAATTGACTAATTGGCAGGAATCTTTTTTGGTGATCAAATTTTGGGAGAGAACTCATTTTACAAACTATATTCTGGAAGAAATTCAACACAAGCGCCTATTTCTTCAATCACTTGGGACTCTTCAATTTTTCTATGTTGATAACGAGCTCCTTTCACAACAATTTTTGGCTTCAGGCACCGAAAAACCTCACAACAGTTATCTTCTTCGAAAATCAGTACTCTATCCACACTTTGTAGTGATGCCAGCAATCTGGCGCGTTCCATTTCATCAAGTAACGGCGGTTTTCCCTTTTTTCGCTTAATTGAAGCATCACTATTGATCGCAACTACTGTGAATCCTTTAAATTTTCGAAGTTGCCCTAAGAATTTCAGATGAGTTGAGGAAAGTTTATCAAAGTAGCCATTTGTGATCACCACGGGAGATTCATCTTTTAGTGCTAATTCCTGTTGCAGTCTTTTTAATGAAACAATTTTTGTGGAAGTATGGCCATAAACAAATCTCTTACGAATTTCTTCTCTTTCAAAAGAAACAACTCCAACATGTTGAATTTCCATGGCTGCGCCAAGTTGTGCCCAATGAGCTGCGATAGAAGGAGTCGCCCCGCTGGAAACGAGCATGGACAAGATACTAATCACCATGTCACCGGCACCCACGACATCAAAAACCTCAAGAGCCTCCGTGCAAAAAAAGATGAATTCTTCGCTGGACTGAAAAAGTAAAAGTCCATCTTTATCCAAGCTAAGTGCGATGATAGCACCGTTAAGCTTTCGTTGGAGAATTTCAGCAGCTTTTAATGCAGTTTCTTGGTCTATAATATTGATGCTCGTTGCAGCACCGGCCTCTTTTCGATTTGGTTTCATCCAACTACATCCCTTATAAATCTCATAGTCTCCAAGATTTCTTGGGTCTACAAGCACCGGAATATCTAGTGAATTTGCAATTTGGATTGTTGATTTGATGAGCGAAGGATGAAGTGTACCCTTGTTATAATCGGAGATGACCAAGGCTTGTTGGCTAGGTAAAATAGAATCTAGCCAGCTTAGTAAATTGGAATAGTTGAGGTATTGATAACCTGCCGTGGGGTCATGATCAAGGCGCAGTAGGTGGTTATGCCCCGCAATCATCCGATGCTTCAATACAGTGGGGTAATCAGATACTTGCTGAACCCCGCTATTGTCAAATCCTTCCTTAGATAAAATGTCAAGAATCTGATTACCTATGGAATCTTTACCTATCAAACCTGAGACTGTCACCTTGCAGCCCAGTGTCTTCAGGTTCATCACAACGTTCCCAGCCCCCCCTAGGCGCTCCTCCTCACGGACTAGCCTCAGAACAGGAATTGGAGCCTCAGGAGAAATTCGTTCGACTGTACCCCAGGAGTAACGGTCGAGCATCAAATCACCAAGAACTAATATACTTGGTGAGGTTAATTCATCCCAGGCTGAAAGACACGACTGCGGGTCAGGATTGAGCATCAAGATTGCCGATCAAGATACTTTTCTAAAGCTTTTTTAAAATCTTGGAGAGGTCTTGCGCCAGAGAGCAGTTCGCCACGAACTCGGCCACTCTTTGGATCAAATGTACCTATTAGGAAACCAGGAGTTCCCGTCACTCCAGCCTCTTGACCAGCTTTCATATCCTCCAACACTCGAGACCGATATTTTTCTTCTTCAATACATTTTTCGTATTGATCAACATTCTCCAGCCCAATTTCATCAGCAAAGCCAATAAGGTCTTCTACAAACTGGTTTTTCTGATTCTTAAATAATAAAGCATGGAGTGTTTCAAATTTTCCTTGATCTCTAGCGCACTCAACAGCAATTGCAGCCTCATCTGCTTCCTTGTGGAAGGGCAAAGGGAAATGGCGGTATCCAAAAGCCACCCGGTCTCCATATTCTTTTATCAACTCTGTCAAAGTTGGTTGCACTCTAGCGCAGAAGGGACATTGGTAGTCTGAATATTCAAGTAGTATTACCTTTGCCCCCTTGTTCCCTCTAACGTAACCCTCCCCGACATTTGTCTCCAGTAGAAACTCAGATGGTGCTTGCAGATAAGACTTCACGAGTCCTTTGGACAATGCTTCGTTGTACTGGCGATAAACGCTTTCCTGCTGTAACTGATTTGCCAAATAATCGCGAATTTGTGGCCTGAGATCATCTATGCTTCCGCGATTTTCAAGCCTGTTCTGCTTATAAAACAGGGTTACCATGTCATCGCTGATTGGGAATTGAGGATTAGGATCAATTTCAGAATCAGATTTGGCTAATTCATTTAAAACAAGGTTTGGAAGAAGTCTTGCCAACTGGTCGTAGAGAGCTTGTGCTGCATCCTGAGCGGCTTTATCTCGAAGATCTTCAAATCGAATTATTTTTCCATTGATTTCAGCAATAATCGGGTTGGCTTGAAAATAATCCTGTTCATCTGCTTCTTTCTCATTTGCTAATAAATTCGCTGTCAGGATTATTAAAAAAAGAGAAAAAGTTGTGAGATATTTGCTATATTTAATGATAAGCATTGGTGCCTTTAAATTTAGTTTACACATTCACTGATTGATGGCTGATCTGAATTGTCAGCTATCGCCATATTTATAAGTGTGATGAGTGTATCCCACCTATGTGGAAGATTCTGAGTTTCCAATAGAGCTTGTTTTTCCATACTAGTAAAATCTAAGTTCATACAGAGAATATTTACCAAATAGTGAATTGGTATTGTTCTAAGTTTATCCCATTCAATTTGGATATTCTTCTTCTCTGCATAATTACGAAACCCCTCATAAAGCAATTCAGGATCGTCAAGATCCTGGTTACCTTCTTCCAAATCCTCTATAAAGTTTGAATAATTAGAAACCACTTGGCGATACTGAGTAGTCACGTCCAACTCTTTTTCAATTTGAAATCTTATGACACCGTTCAAGCGAATCAAATAATTTTCATTTGGAAGTTGTTGGCATTGTTCAATTTTACCTAAACAACCAATTTCATAGATATTCACCTGCTCCTGTTCAATTGGTTGTACCATTCCAATGACTTGATCATGCTCCATGGCAAATTCAATCATTTCCCGATATCGAGGCTCAAAGATATGTAGGGGTAGGATCGTGTTTGGCAAAAGGATCGTCCCATACAGTGGGAAGATTGGGATGATTTCGGGGAATTCACTCATAGGATTGAATCTTTAAATTCGAATTGTTTAACAAAAATCAATTGGGATTTTCTGAAGTCTGTTTGCTCCGCTCAAGATAATTTCTCGCTTGCTGAATATCCTTAACGATTTGTGCTTTGAGTTCATCAGGACCTGAAAATTTAACAACTTGCCTCAAAAAAGCCAAAGGCTGAACTTCAATGATCTCTCCATACAAATCAACCGTTTCATCGAGCAAGTGGGTTTCCATCAAAGGTTGGTCTTTAAAAAATGTAGGTCTTGTACCAAGATTGGTCACCCCCCAAAACCGTCTTCCCTGCCAACAGACTCTGCTTACATAAACACCCTTGTTAAGAGCCAAATTCACATTAGGGATTATATTTGCGGTGGGGAAGCCTAAAGTCCTACCTCTTTGATCTCCAAGATCCACTGATCCCCTAATCCCATAAGGTCTTCCAAGATACATTGGCAGTTGCTCAAATTGATTTTCCCTAATCATTTGTCTGACAAGCGTAGAACTGACGGTTCTTCCACCAAGTTGTAATGGTGGCACTTCTTGAACTAGAAAACCAAGCTGTTTCCCCAAGGTTTCCAGAGTTTTAAAGTCACCGGCACGTTGACAACCAAATCTAAAATCATAACCCACCACAACTTGACTAAGATTGTAGGGCTCCACCAGAAAACGTCTCACGAAACCCTCTGGTGAAAGCTCAGAAAATTCTTTGGTGAACGGTAACGTTTTTATCTCATCAAGACCAGCCTGTTTTAAAAGTTGCTCTTGATGAAAACGAGAATTGATTCTCTCGACCGGCCGATTACCAAGTACTTCTTGAGGGTGAGGATCAAAAGTAACCAAGGCAGATTTACCTGCGAAAGAATGAGAAGCCTGTATTGTTGTTTCAATAAGAGCTCGATGCCCTAAATGAAGGCCATCAAAATTTCCTATCGTGATTGCAAATTGAACTTTTGACATACTATTCGACAATACTTAATTTCACTGAAGATAAAACATTAGCGGAAATGTGAACCGAACTATGGCACTTCTTGCCCTGCTACAGCATTTCCAAATATCAAGTCACCTAGGTAATTTTGAGTACTGAATTCTGCATATTTTCCCTGATCTTTCTGGGAATTCTGCATGAAAGTTTGATTTATTGGTTACAGTATAAATTCATCTTCTACACTAGATTATTCGGCTCCAAAGCTTTTTTGATTCATAGTATTCAGCTTGGGGCCAGTTGGCTACTGATCGGAGTTATCATTTTAATACTTCTTTTGAAACTCATTGACGGCTATGAATATCACCACACAAGAAGTTGGTCCATTATTGGATTTTTTTTGGTGACACTCGGCCTAGCACTTATGTGGCTTGGTTTTAGGAGACTTGGCTGGGCAAGAATGATGAAGATCAGGCTTTTTTCCCAACCTGAAACAGCTTGGATCCATACAGGTATTTTCAAATTTTGTAGAGATCCAATGTATAGGGGTTCTCAACTGACAATGTTTGGCATGAGCCTTCTATTGGACTCCTGGGTCATTCTAATGTATGTTGCAGAAATGGTTTTGCTTCAGCAATTTTTAATTCTGCTGGAAAGAGAACCTGTTCCAACTACCTTGGTCGACTATTTGACTTTGAATTCAATCAATCCCAAAAGCTAGAGGTAGATGCACGAGACTCTTCTTTTCCGTAATTCTCCGAATGTCCTTCTACTCGCCCTGCATTTACCAGAAAAATCACGTCTAGAAATTGATCATTCACTGCAAGAACTTCAAGCGCTCTCTTACTCACTTGGTGCAGTGGTTTGTGATGCGTTAGTTCAACAAAGAGATCAACCCCACCCAGCTTTCTTCTTTGGAAAAGGGAAACTTGGTCAGATCAAAGACCTCATCCACAAGTACAGTATTTCATTTTTGATCACTGACGGTCAACTCAGTCCCAAACAAGCACAAAATTTAGAAAAATCTTTACATAAGCCGGTTCTGGATAGAACTCAATTGATCTTAGAGATCTTTGGCAGAAATGCCCGCACTAGAGAAGCTAAACTTCAAATAGAACTGGCACAATCAAAGTACTTACTTCCTCGTTTATTGGGAATGTGGAAACATTTAGACCGAGAGAGAGGGGGGATAGGTGTTTCCAGAGGAACTGGCGAAAAACAAATTGAGAAAGACAGACAAATTTTACGTCGTAAAATTGCTCATCTTAAAGAAGATCTTCAAAGAGTGGATCGTGAAAGGAACAATCAAAAAAAGCGCCGGAGTTCATGCTTGCAAGTCAGCCTTGTGGGCTACACCAACGCTGGAAAATCAACGATCATGAATGCATTGACCAATGCGGATTTGCTTGTTGAAAATAAGCTTTTTGCAACCTTGGATTCAACTACGAGATTGCTAGAAGAAGAGAGCAGGCCAAAAATTCTTCTTTCAGATACCGTTGGTTTCATCCGAAATCTGCCTCATGAATTAGTCGCGTCCTTCCATTCCACGCTTGAAACGATCCGTGATGCTGACCTGTTACTTCATGTTGTTGATGTTGGAGCAGAACCTGAAGAACACATCAAGACCACATTAGCTGTACTTGACGAAATTCAAGCTGTCGGAATTCCAAAAATCTTAGTTTTCAACAAAACAGATCAACTCGATCTTTTGGAACAAGCTATTTTGAGAAGAAGTTATCCTGAGGCAGTCTTTATAACCGCCGCTAAGGGAGAGGTTACAGAGCTGCAAGAGGCGATCGTCAATTTTTTTGAAAGAAGAATGGAAACTGTTCAAGTTCTGCTTGATTATCAACACAGCCGTCGCTTAGCAGAAATTTATGAATGGAGTCGGGTCAATAAAATCGACTACCGTGAAGAAGGAATTTTCCTGGAATTAACTTCGATCCCCAGTAATTTAAAACACCTCCGTCATCACCTCCCAGAAGCACAATTTGAGCAGATTCAACTGACGCTGCCCAATTGAACTCAATTATTCAAACTTAGGTAACTGTCGAACCCTGAGATGAAGTTCCTCAAGAGCACTTGGAGGCACTTCAGATGGCGCTTCGGTCATCAGACAAGATGCTCGCTGAGTTTTGGGGAAAGCCACAACATCCCTGATAGAATCTGTATTCAGTAGAAACATCATCAACCTATCAAACCCTAGAGCAATTCCTCCATGAGGGGGTGCACCATAAGAAAGAGCTTGGAGCAAAAACCCAAACTTCTCTTCAATTTCTGCATCATTTAGCTCCAACCACTTAAATACCTGTTGCTGTATATCTTGCCGATGAATCCGGATGCTACCACCACCCAGTTCAACCCCATTCAGTACTACATCATAGGCTACCGAACGTATATTCTGAGGCTCAGTCTCTCCGTACTTCTTAAAATCCTCTAAATTGGGCATTGTGAATGGGTGATGAACCGCATGATAGCGTTTATCAGATGCTGAATATTCAAGTAGGGGAAAATCTGTTATCCAAACAAACTTGTATGTATTTTCAGGGATCAGTTTTCTGCGTCGGGCCACTTCTTTGCGCAAATTGCCAAGTGCATCATTGACAATGTTTTTGTTGTCGGCTCCGAAAAGGATTAGATCTCCCACCTCCACATCCAATCTTTCTTCTATAGCGCGCTGATCTTCCACAGAGAAAAATTTTGCGATTGGTGATTGCCAACCTTCTTCATTTCTCTTAACCCAGGCCATCCCTTTGGCACCATATATTTTGACAAATTCAGTCAATTCATCGAGTTCCTTCCGAGAAAAGTCTGAGCCTCCTTTAACATTGATTGCCTTGGCGATTCCACCTCGTTCAATGGCATCTGAAAACACCTTGAGACCACATTGACCTGCAATATCACTGATATCTTTTAACTTTAAGTCAAATCGCAAATCGGGGGCATCAACTCCATAGTCCTCCATCGCTGTTTGATAGGGCATTCTTTCATAGGGAATCGAGATTTTGACATCAAGCAATGTTTCAAAGAGCGAACTCAGTAAGCCTTCAACCAAATTGTAAATATCTTCTGGTTGGATGAAGCTCATTTCCAAATCTAATTGGGTAAATTCAGGCTGGCGATTTCCCCTGAGGTCTTCATCTCTGAAACAACGAGCAATCTGCATATATCGATCATAGCCTGAGACCATCAAGAGTTGCTTGAAAATCTGGGGAGATTGTGGAAGAGCATAGAAACTGCCAGGATGTACACGTGACGGGACCAAATAATCTCTGGCACCTTCCGGTGTTGACTTGGTCAACATTGGTGTCTCAATTTCGAAGAAACCTTGATCTGCAAGAAAATTTCTGGTCTGTTGCATTGCCTTTGACCGTAAGATCAAATTCTTTTGCATCGTTGGATGTCTCAAGTCCAGATAGCGATACTGTAAGCGTAGGCGCTCCTCCACTTGTTCTCTTTCATCCATTACATATGGTGGAGTTTGAGATTCACTCAAAATATTGAGTTCATGAACAACAATCTCAATTTCACCAGTAGGCAGTTTTGGGTTTACGTTTCCTTCTATTCTGTTCTCAACTTTTCCTCGAACCGCAATCACAAACTCGGAGCGTATTGAGTCGGCTCTTTCATGCGCTTCTGCACTAGCTTCTTTGCGAAAAACGACCTGACACATTCCGGTATAATCTCTCAAATCAACAAAGATCACCCCTCCGTGGTCTCTTCGAGTTTGGCACCAACCCATCAAAGTCACTGTTTCTCCAAGATTTTCGGCTCGTAGGGTTCCACACAGGTTAGATCTTCTCCATTCCATAATCTTCTTTTGCTTGGATAATTTGTGAGTTGAGGATGACGAAAAGCTTAAACGCATACACAGATGATTGAAAAATCAGTCCTGATCTTATTTTAGAGAGGTAATTTAATAATCCCTCAAAGATTGATGGGCCGCGTATATTTGACGAAATAACGGTAGATGAGGAGTAGGAGTACTCCAAAGGCAATAGCTGTAATGAAAAACATCAAATCAAAGGGCTTCTCAACTGCAAATCCAAAACGTATGAGTAGTGTTGAAATGACATATCCCGCATTTCTAAATGTAAGTTCATAACTATCTGAATACATGAAGGAAATGATCAGAATAAAGATATCAGCAAAAATAATCACTGTGAAAAGCTGTTGGTAAAAACCCGTTTCAGCTACACGTTTTCCTGTTGTGTAGTCATGCGTGATGAGGAGGTTAATCCAATCGAAGAAATGAAAAATCGATAGAGCTAGAAAGATGACCGTTAAAAGCAGAGAGATAAGTTTTTTAAATTTCACAAACTTCGCCAAGCTCTTTACTTGTTGCAACCCAATCTTGTTTCTATTGAGGTGATAGAAGATACCTACCAAAAGAAACATGATTAGCGCACCCACCATATCGATCATCACTGGATAAAGAATATCTGGATGAGCCATATCAAAAGAATTCTCTCCGAGGTAACTCAAATCTTTGAAGACATCTCGAATTATGATCAGTGAAATAATTTCAAATTGTTTACCTATTGCTTTGGTAATTGAATTTGGAATAGCAAGGATGAGGAGGTAAACTTCGTAATAAAGTAAAATGCTGAAAGGTGTATAGATCGCAGAGAGATAATTTTTACTTATTAAGTCCTCCATGAATGGAATAAGTATTGGTAAATTTCTATTCCATGCAATCATTCCAAGGTGTCCCAGAAATGCTGTAACTGCTAGGAGGACACCAAGTTTTTCCACTGAAACTAGGTTTTTTGTTGAGTTCAGTTTGTCGAAGAAGGATTCACTCCGATCAAATAAATCAACTGACATTTTTTTAAAAGTAATTTCGATAGTGAGAGTCTTGGGCTTAGAAGTGAAGAGAACTTAAAGGAAGGGTCGTATGACTTCGGAAGATATTGCGCCTTCGCGGATAATCCTAAAGTTTGGTTCAGTAGCATCTAACATAGTTGATGGCATACCACCTTTCGTCGTTCCACCGTCTAACCAAAAGTCTACTGAAGGACCAAGTTGCCTGTAGGCTTCATCTGCTGTCTGACAACTAGGCTGCCCACTCAGATTTGCACTTGTACCGATCAAGGGTTTTTTTAGGATTCCCAACAACTCATCAACAAATTTAGAAGGAGAATGCCGAACAGCGATCGTGTTTCCTGGTCCCCTTAGAAATTCAGGGAGATTTCTATTAGCTTGTAAGATAACAGTAAGGGCTCCTGGCCAAAATTCATCCATAAGACAGGCTACTTTTTCTGTCACAATTGCAAAATCTAAGAGCCAGTCTCTTTTGACCAGAATCAACAGTGACTTCTCCACAGGCCTTTTTTTGCAGACAAATACCCTTTTAACAGCATCCCGATCCAAGGCATTCCCACCCAAGCCGTAGAAAGTCTCAGTTGGAAAAACCCCTACAGCCCCCTGAAAAATCAACTTCTTCCAGTCTTCGGCTTCTTTAGGAGTTAATGGAAGTTTTGCTTTCATCAAGGGCGCAACATTGTCTCCTGGTTCTCATTCAATGCAAAAGCTTGTTGAATTTGACCATTCACTCTCAGGGAATAAGTCCCAATGGGCAACTCAAGTTGAGCAATCATGTCTTTACCTGTAGTGTAAGATCGCCAATTTTCACCGCTCCTACGAAGTTCAAAAGCAACTTCTCCTGCATTACGCCATGTAGCTAGTCGATCCAACTGAAGAAAGAGCCCCCCTGTGATTGGTGCTTTTGAAACCTTTTCAACTGGCAGAGGAGGTCTTACGTCGGGATATGGTTCGGCACCACTCAAGACACGTTCAATCTCAACGAGCATTCTTCTTCGGAACTCAGACATTGGCAAGTTCCTGAAATCTCTAACATCAACTAATCTGGCCAGACTCCGAACTTTTTCTGAAAATTCTCCTGGAGGTCTTATCGAGTAAAGATCTTGGGGAACTTCGATCTTTTCTTGCTCGGAACTACAATTTTTTAAGTTTATTTCCAATCTTCCTCCTTGTCTTCTGAAAGAAGGATCAAGTATTTGGTCTATCCAAAAACTGAAATTCCTCTCAACCTCAATGAGCTCATCATAATCATACTTATCAAAATACCACTTGGCATTTTTGCCAATCATAAGGCCTAGCATCAAGAAGGAGAGATCGTTATCAGTTGCAGCAACTTTTACGAGAGCATGCCAAGCAGCTTTGTCATCCGGAGTTAATTGAATTGATTCCACAGCTAGGCGATAAAGATCATCTTTATCCTGACAACTTTGATTTCTCTTCAGCAGATCATTCAGCATCAATTGGGGATCCCCGCTAAAATCCTTTGGGTCCTCAACATACTTCGCCAGATATGTTTTTCGCTCATTTACATTTAAATCATTACCATAATCAGAGCCTCTAGCATCAACGGAATCTCCACCTGTTTCAGTATTGATTTTAACTTCTCCAAGTTCAGTTGATTCTTCAGCCAATTTTTGTTTTGATTCAGGATTGACCACTCCAGCAGTTTGTTTAGTGAACGAAGTTTTTTCAAGAGAAAGCAAACCCACTTCTCCACCAATCTCACCCACTACAAGTAGTTCTTTCTCAGGTTCAACAGATGCCGCCACTAATGCTGTCTTAGAATTTTTGATTATTCTAAGTGGGGTGCCAGACGCAACTTCCCAAAGTCTAACGGTCTTATCTTGGGAAACAGATACTAGTTGCTCTCCATAACCATCAAAAAATATCTGATGGACAATATCGCTGTGACCAACAATGACGTGTAAGAGGCTTGGCCTCTGAGGATTTGCCAAATCCCAAATCTTCACCAATCCTTCTTGACCTGATGTAGCTAGCAAAGGTTTGTGAGGATGAAATACAATATCTGTTAGATTTCTTTCGTGAGCAGATTTACTTCCAACAAGAGTTGCATCTGTAGTGCGCCATATCTTGAAGGTTCTATCAACTGATCCTGTAGCCAGCAACTCACCATCTGGAGAAATAGCAACGGCTGTCAATTGATCTTCATGCTCCTGCCGTTGAAAAATCATCCTCTTTGAGTTTGCATCCCAAAGAATCCACTTTCCATCAGAACCACCACTCACCAAGGTGTTACCATCTTTGCTGAAGGCTATCGCATTTACTTTGCCTTGATGCCCAGAAAGCTCGCTTGCTGGCTCATCCTCATCTAGATTCCAGAAAAGAATCTTCCCATCAGCCCCAGCTGTCACAAAGCTTGGTCCAATGGGCGAAAACTCCAGAGACTGCACTCTATGGTTCTTGGTATCAAAGTTTTTTTCTTCCAGTTTGCTCTGAAGATTCCAAAGCTTCATAGTTTTGTCCAAGGAAGCAGTGACCAATCGATTCCCATCTGGACTTAAGCCCAAACCTGAAATTAGTCGATCATGTGCTTGAATTGATTCCCACTGAAACAATCTACCAGCCTGCCAAATTTGGATTTGTCCTTTTTGGAGTGCAGCCATCACATTCGCTCCAGTTTTATCGAACCGGACCTGATTAGCTGGCGATTCTAGTTGAATTTTTTCTGGCAGTGCTCCTCCTGCGCGAAAATTCCAAAATCTGATTACTGATTCTTCAGAAGCTGTGATCAAAGTTTGTGCATCTGGATGCAAGTCCAAATCATGAACGGGTTTTCCAGTTTCTAAACGGAAGCCCATTTCCTCCTTATCCCAATCCCATACGATCACGGTTCCATCAGTAGACCCTGATAATAAACGATCACCCAATTTATTGAATCGAAGTACACTAATTCTTCCAAAATGCTCACGAAACTCCCGAACAAGAGAAAAATTAGGCAAGCTCCATAGACGTAGTGTTCCCTCTTGGTCTGCACTGGCCAGTAGGTCACCTTTCGGATGAAGTGCAAGCGCAACAACTTCCGCAGGATGGGCACCGATCATTTGCTTTTCGATGACCCCTTTTTCCTGATTCCAATAAATTATCGAACCGTCAACACTGCCACTGAATAGTTCTGTGCCATCAATATTTTGAGCTAGGGCACTAACTGCGGTCAAATGGCCTCGCAAAACTTCCTGCTCAATACCTCGCTCCAGATCCCAGATTCTAACGGTCGAATCCATGCCACCTGTGACCAGTTGTTGAGTCGTTGGATTTGATAAGAGTTCTTTCGGCCCATGACTCGCTGCGCTGATGTTTTTGAGGCGTTGTCCTGTTAAACCTTTCCAAACGGTAATGTTTGACGCATCATCCAAACTCACGATGAATTGATCTTCTGCACTGTAGATAGCCTTTTGAATCTTTCTTCCCTCTTGATCAATCATTTGAAAAAGTTGAAATTCTTCGGCTTGTACAAAACCACTGAAGAAAAGCATCATGACCAAACAAAGGTTCAAAGGGACATTCATGAAGAGCGTGCAAAGTTTCTGTAGGCGTGATATTGAATTCGTCTTTTGCATAATTCGATCTGAGTTCACGAACTTGAAGATTAAGATTTCTGTTTTCAAACTATGATGATTTATGACGCTTCCAGCATCACCACTCCCCGAGGGTCCTGAAAAAGATGTGGCGATGCCACTGACCGATCACCTAACCGAACTAAGACGCCGGCTCATCATTTCGGTAGCTGTCGTTTTTGGCGGATTTGTAGTTGCGACTTCTTGTGAAATGGAGTTTCAGCAGCCAATTTTAAGCCTCTTTAGGCGGCCACTCGATGCACGGAATATTCCTCTGGTCTTTGACGAATTGACTGAGCCATTCTTCACTTATTTAGCAATCGGGCTGTATACATCGCTCTTTTTGACATTTCCCGTTGTTCTCTCACAGTTATGGTTGTTTATCAGCCCTGCCCTCTACAATCATGAAAGAAAAGCATTCTGGCCGTTCCTTCTGGTTTCGTATCCACTTTTTGTTGGTGGTGGAATGTTTGGTTATTTTGCAGTGCTGCCTTTTGGATACGATTTTTTCCTCGGATTTGAGAATCAATTCACACTTCCCTCCCTTCGGATGGGTGCATACTTATCGCTCACGGTAAAGTTACTTTTTGCTTTCGGTCTCATCTTTGAGCTCCCAACAATCATCTACATTCTAGCGAGAATGGGACTTGTTGAAGCAGAATGGCTGAGGCAAAATCGGAAGTACTCCCTAGTCATTGTGTTTATTCTAGCAGCAATCCTCACCCCACCTGATGTCGTGACTCAGACTCTGATGGCTGGACCACTGATTATCCTTTATGAAATAAGTATTTGGATCGCAAAAGTAGCTTCCCCCAACGAAAAGAAACCTGAGAACCACTCAGAATCTTCTTAATTTGCCATAATGAATTGGCATACCATCTTTCATCGTCTGCAGTGGATTTTGGGAGGAATTTCAATTGTTTTAATCCTCCCAACAATCTACGCACTTTTCGAAGATGTTGATTCGACCTCTGCCTATTTGCTCCCATCGGCTATTTCCCTAATTTTGGCCTTTTTGCTGAAAAGATTCCATCACAGTGGTGGGATCTTTCGACTTAGGGAAGGCCTAGTTTTCCTGTTTTTAAGTTACTTAATCACAATCTTTATTTTCGCTATTCCAATCTGGCTGATTGCAGATGTCAGCTACTCTGAAGCTCTTTTTGAATCTACTTCTGGAGTCACAACTAGCGGTGCAACAGTTTTCGAAGATGTTGAATCCTTGGCAGCCCATCTTCAATTTTGGAGGGCATTTATTCAGTCCATTGGTGGCCTAGCGACCATACTCCTCTTCCTATATGTCCCACCAATTATTGGAGTGGCTGGGCTACAACTTAGTCGTCAAGAAAGTCTCCGAATTCAATCTCCAGGAACTCAGTTTGGCAAGAAAGTTTGGGGGATCCCTCAAATCCTTTTCAAAATCTTATTCATTTACATCTCCTTGCATATTCTGAGTTCTATTTGGATGGTTCTAGGTGGTTTGGACCTACATGATGCGATTTGTCATTCATTTGGGATATGGGCTACGTCTGGATTCAGTAATTACAATGATGGATGGGCAGCTTTTGGAACGCCATTCTTAGAGTGGGGTGCCATCTTATTTATGATCACCGCAGGAACGAACATTCTTTTTGTAGTCCGACTTCACAGTCAAAATTGGCAAAACATTCACAATGAATCTGAATGGCTCTGGTACCTATTGGCGGTGTCTCTTCTTTCAGTCACTTGCGCAATGTTTCTGAATTTTGGAGACAATTTCTTGAATTTTGAAGAATCTTTACGTGATGGCCTCTTCCAATCAATCTCAATGGTCACAAACACTGGAATTCAATTCGAGTCTTACTTAAATTGGCCAGTGGGAGCTCAAGCCATTCTCTTTTTAGCGCTGTTTATCGGGGCTTGTACTGGTTCGAGTTCAAGTGGGATGCGGATGCAGCAGTTGGTGGTTATGTGGAAGTATCTCTATTCATTGAGTCGGAGAGTCTTACAACCAATGGCGATTATACCCATCAGGATCAATGGTAAAACTGTTGGTGAAGATGCCTTTCAGGCAATTCTTGTTTTGTTTGGAGTGCATCTACTGGTGAGTTTGCTAGGCGGATTCCTCTTAACGATTCTTTCTGATTTAGATATTTTCAGTTCTTGGCAAATGGTATTGGTTTGTCTATGGAATTTAGGAACTGGCTTTGGATTATCTCACAACCCGGCTCTGGCAGCTACCTTACCTGATGTAGCCAAGGTTCCACTTATGTTTATTATGTTGTTAGGAAGATTGGAATTATTCGTTGTTCTGTTACTGTGCATGCCCAGTTTCTGGAAGAGTTGAAGACTGTTGTTGTTCAAGAGTTTTTAACAATTGGGCATAAATTCCATTGAGTGAGACCAATTCTGCATGATTTCCCCTCTCTGCGATGAGACCATTTGAAATCACAAGAATGTTCGTAGAGTGGCGGATTGTGCTCAACCGATGAGCTATGGCGATAACAGTCTTGTCCTTGAAAATCCTCTCGATCGCTTTCTGAATCAAATTTTCGGTCACTGAATCCACTGAGCTTGTTGCCTCATCCAGGACAAAGAGATCAGATTTACCTGCAATAGCTCTTGCAAATACAATCAGTCTCGCTTGACCTTCAGAGAGGTTTTTTCCATTTTCGAGAAGTTGAAAATCAAATTTCCCTGGTAATTTTTCAATGAATTTGTTGGCGTAAACATATCGCGCAGCTTCATCAACCTCATTCGATCCCACAATCTCCCTGCCCAATGAAATGTTGAATCCAACACTCTCTTCAAACAAGTAAGTTTCTTGTTGTAATAGAGCAATCAGGCGTTGAAGTTTTCCTGTAGGGATTGAAGATAACTCGACTCCATTGATTCTAATTGAGCCTTCATAATTAGTGTAGGTTCTGGTCAAGATTCTAAGAATAGTTGATTTGCCCGACCCCGTTGTACCAACAATTGCAACTCTGTCCCCTTTGTTTACTTCAAAAGTGATTCCTTTGAGGACATAGGGGGAGTTGGGAGAATAACGAAAACGAACATTTTCAAATGTCAGATTCTCAAAGACTTCTAATTTTTTGGTGATTTCATTTTGTAATTGCGTTTCTGAGAGAGCCACATCTGTTTCTTCTCTAAACAATTTCTCGATATTTTCCAACGATGACATTGCTCTCTGAAAAACCGTCAGTTGTTGCGTAAACTCTCGGATAGGTACAAAGATTCGGTTCAATGTATTTATAAATCCAATCAGGGTACCTACTGTAACAGTTCCATCCAGAATTTCATGGGCGCCATACCAGATCATCAGTGCCATAGCGATAGAGGTAATTCCCTCAATGACAGAGAATAGGGTAGCATCGTAGAAATTAGAGTGCGATTGTGCGTGAAGGAAATGCTGTGTTTTTTCCTCATATTGCTTCTGCACTTTGCTTTCAGTGGCATAAAGCTGGACTGTTTTTACGCCGTTTAAACACTCCTGTAGAAAACCCGTTGCCAGAGCTAGGGCTTCCCGAGTCAAGTTGTAGTAAAGACGGAGTTTTGCTCCCAGATAATTACTGATGAAATAAATGACCGGCAAGATGAACAAAACGATCAATGTTAACTGCCAACTGAAATAAAGCAGAACTCCAAGGAGGGCGACAGTTTTGAGTAAATCCGTAAAAATCGATAAAACCCCAGCAGCTAAGGATTCCCCTAGTGCCTCGAGGTCAGTGGTGATTCTGGTAAGAATTACTCCAACGGGTCTTTGATCAAAGAAGATTCTTGGTAAAGAGAGAATGTGCTTGTAGAGTTCCTTGCGAAGTTCGTAGATTGCAACTTGTCCAGTCTTTTGAAGCGAAAAGGTGTAAACCGCATCCGCCACATAGCCTAAAGTAATGACACCTGCCGAAGCCCAGATCAACTCACTGAAGCCTTCAAATTGCCCCTTCATCAAATGATCATCGACAATTCTAATCACTAACCAAGGCAACAGTAGCGTTGCTCCGACTGTAATTGGAATCGCGGTAAATCCTAGTAGGATCCAACGCCAGTTTGGCCACCAATAAGATAGAAATCTTGAAAAAGCCTGGGCGTCTCTATCTTTTGATAAATTAGAATCAGGTATTTTTCTGGTATTCAGAGCAGAGATGAATTTGAAAAAAGGATGATGAAAATCTTTATTGGGTTGAACTTAGCTAAACTTTAATTCAGTTCTTCGGCCTTGCGGGTCAATTCGCCAATATTCTCTGGTGCTTAGCCAATCTGGGATAATATGGAGTGATTTGGAGGAGTCTCGCATCGAATACTCAAATCTTTCATGGAAATGCCCCAGAAAAAACTCATCTACTTCTTTTAAAGAAGCCTCAGCAAATTCTTCTAAGCGTTTTATTGGCAAATGGATCTTAAATGCCTGATTCGATTGAGCCATTTTTGCCTCCAAGCTTTCTGCTATTTTGTTAGCAATTAAACTCGGGAGACATCTGAAAAGGATCTCAAATGGTTGAGAATGAGAAAGTGCATACCACCGGAGATAATTCTTGTCATCTCGATTGACCTGATCCCCATGCTCAAAACCAAATCGCTTGCTTCCCCATGTTAAAAAGCCCCTCCCCAATGCAACTTGACTGAATGGCAACTCTGATTTCTTTAGCTGCTCTTGATTTCTTGGCAGCAGGAATTCACGGTTTCCAGCCACTAGAATCACATTGTTGGACCTTTCAGATAATCTACGAAAGGCTTTCAAGACTTCTCTATGAAGATGCGTCCAATATCGCTGATCAGCTAACCAAAGCTTAAAAAGATCACCTAAGCATATCAAAGTATGGACGTCATTTAGTGAATCCAAGAAATCAATGAATTCACCATAAGGTGCAGAATCGTAATCAAGGTGAGAATCGGTCACTAAGTAAAGGTTTCCGACGGGATCATGTATTGAGATGTCAAACATTCTGTGGAACGAATTCGGCAAAACTTGCTTCTTGTAGTTTTCTTATTTTGAGATCAGGGATTTGGTATAAAATTTCTTGAGCTTCGTCCAAAAACTTCTGCATCACGGATAACGTTTTTTCTTTTGGATATCCCTTCAATTTACCTTTCAACTCTGAAATCCCTTTCTCATTGGGGTTTTCTATTTTTATCTGCCAACTTGCTAGTTCCGGATCAGATAATTCACTCAACCAAATAACCAATGGGAAAAAGCTGAGTTTCGCAGAAATTTTCTCCTCTAACAGCTGTGGATCATCAAGAATTTGAAGATCATTTTTAAGAATTAGGGCAACACCCCATTTTTCACCAAAAGTCATTAGTTGTTGTTGTAAATTAGAGTTAGCTCCTCCCCAGATAGCACCACATTTTGCCGCTGCAGCCAATAAGCTAGCATCTTTTTCCCTGTAGACCTGCAAACATTTTTCAGGATCATTCTTAGAAGAAGCCCTTTCGGAAACTTCTAGGATTTGTCCCCTGGCGATATTTCTAGTAGCCCATGAGACGCATTGCAGAATTTCAATTTGCTCCAATCGTGTAAGAATTTGAAATGAAATTGAGAGTAGATAGTCCCCGAGTAATAGACTTGCTTCATTGCCCCACAAACTATCCAGACTTCTCATTTGCCTTCTTGTTTGATTCGTCTCCGTAATGTTGCGATGAAGCACAGATGCAATATGCAAAAACTCTAGAGTACTCGCGGTGTGATAGGCGGCCTCAGGCTGGTCAGGTTGAAAAAGTTCAGAACACCTTAAAAGAAGAAAAGATCGGTATGGAGTGTGATGTGAGTCAATCAAGTAACGAATGATATCAGACAGGAAGGGAACAGGACCTTGGAGATTAGTTTTAATCGCAGAATTGATTCTTTGAATTTCTGACTCGAACAATAATGAAGAGGAATCCGACATGGGTTTTAATTTTGTAGAATTCCAGGACGACTAAGATGGTAGGCTTCGACAAATACCGCAGCAAGAATGAGTGCAAAACCGATGATTGGCCAATAGGGACTCCATCTACTGCGAATACTTTGTAAATGATAGTCAAGGAGAAACATTGCATAAACAAACCAAACCCCTACTGAGAGAAGTAGCCGCAAAGATGTTTCACCAATCAAAATACTTTTGCTGAGCATCACTCCCAAAACTACTCCGATACTCAACAGTAGAAATCCCCATTTTATGGCAACATAGCTTGTTTTTTCTAATGTGCCTAGGGCTGGCATCCTTAGTCGAAGAACTCCCTCCAATTTAGTCTTGAGTCGATAATTTTGGTAAACAAACAGGGTGCTAGCAAGGCAAGCCAAGCTGAAAAATGTGTATCCACCAATAGTACTAATTATATGGGTCAAAAGCGCAGTTTGATAAATCCAAGGCTCTTGATTGCTCAAGGCAAGTGCCGGAATGCCACCCTGTGCAATACTGATTGAAAGAATAAGTATAAGTACTGCAAATATTGGTAGGATCTCTACTTGTATCAGCTTAGACATTGGCACATGAAACCAAATCAGCCCACCTATACTAAACCATGCTACAAAACTCAGGACATCACTGATGAACATGGTTGGCCAGAAAGCTTCCCACCACCATAATCCAATTATCAAGGTGCCGGCATGCAGTAACCAAAAAACAAAGAAGATTCTCTCACTCCACCTCAATAGCTTGGAATTATGATTTAGTGATTGGGAGAGTCTAACCCCCCAACTGAAAAGATAACCAAATACACAACCCCACATACCTGTTTGTAGTAGCCAGTTCACGCTACTGGCCTCAAATCAAGTACTCTGAATTGAAGAGCATTTTGGTTGAACCTACTTATAATTTGAGGGCTCACGACCATATCAAAATACCCTCCCAAGTTGGGATACCAATCCGAACTATCCCAGGCGACTACCTCATATTTTTGATCATCATTGATAAGATTAAATTTCAGGTGGTTATTCCCAAACAATGAAATTGAATGCGGTTTAACCTTCCTGATGCCAATCACTGGTTCAGGATTATTTGGACCAAAAGGTGCCAGCCTTATCAAATCGCTAGCAAGCTGAGGGCTTAGATCTTCTTCATTTATCCAAGTTTCTATTTCTAAAAAATTCTCACCAAATTGTTTCTCAAATTCTTTTCCGCCCATTAAATATTGAAATTGTTCGCGAAAAGCTTCCATGTTTTTCGCCATCAAGCTCAGACCAGCTGCAGCCTGATGGCCACCAAATCTTTCTAAAACATCTGAACAGTTTGCAAGTACAGAGCGCACGTCAAACCCATCTAAACTACGCGCACTCCCACCAAGAAGTTCCCCTTGGTTTCGTGTCAGGGCTAATGTAGTTTTTTGAAATTGGCGGGAAATCTTCGTCGCAATATTGCCCATCACACCCGGATGCCAGTTTTCATCAAATAAAATGATCGCATTGAGATGCGTCTGCTCAGAAGCCTGTCTCAAAGCACTGTGAAAAATTTCTCTCTCGATCATTTGACGTTCGCTGTTCAACTGAAGCAATTTATCAGCATACGGCTTGGCTTCGTTCAAGGAATGCGAAAGTAGAAGGCGAACACCAATTCGTGGGTCACTAAGTCGCCCCACTGCATTTATTTTAGGGGCTATTTTAAAGCTGATTGTGGTGGGAGTTATTCTACCACGTTGATGACTTGCTCGCATCAACGCCTGCAGTCCGGGTCGGGGGTGATCGTTCAGCACTTCCAAACCAGCCTGAACAAAGAATCGGTTTTCGCCGGTCAGAGGCACTCTATCAGCTATCGTGGCAAGGCATACCAGATCCAAATCCCTTTTTAAGTCTGGCCTTATATAGCTGGTCTCCTGCCAATAACCTTTCTCTGTCAAGGTTTGATCCAAAGCTTGAAGCAGCTTATAAGCCACACCAGTACCACACAAGCCCTTGAAAGGATACTTACAGTTGGGTTGCTGAGGGTTGATCATTGCCGTAGCGTTCGGAATCTCTTCACCCAAAAGATGATGATCCGTGATCAGCAATTCCATGCCCAGTTCACGAATTATCAGAGCCTCCTCTACAGCAGTTGCTCCGTTGTCAACGGTCAGAATGAGGTCTGTTTTTCGACTTTTAAGCTCAACCAACGTCGGCTCGGTCAGCCCATAGCCATCTTTCAGGCGCTCAGGTATGAAATAATGCGCCTTGAGACCGATTCTTTTAAGATATCGATAGAGAATGACCGCACCAGCGGTACCATCAACGTCATAATCTCCATAGACAACCAAAGTTTCCCCATGGTTAAGAGCCTTTAAGATTCTCTCGACAGCTATCTGCATATCAGCCATCAAGAAAGGATCTGAACAATGCTCAAAGCGGGGATACAAAAAAGCTTCAATTTCCTCCAACTTTTCGAGTTGGCGAATTGTCAGAAGCTCCGCAACTACCTTTGACAACCCTAATTCTTTGCGAATGTGGTTGACAAGAAACGTCGATGAAGGTGATTCCAAATCCTGCCACGACAGGTCCCGAAAACTAGGGAGCTTTGTCATGTGAGGACCAATTAAACCATTAAAATTTATGTGGAAAAATCAAATCTAATTTAGCAAGAAAAATTAAATAAGTCTACTTTGCCTCATCTGGTACCAAGTGTTACTATTGAAAATTTATTTTGATAATTTTGAGCTGAATCTACCTGGGATCATAAGTTGTAGAGTAGCAGTTTCGGGCGCAATTTCTGACCACAAAGAGATATTCAAGTTCATCTGGACGAATGAACCCGTGGTTATCTGCAGAGGAATTGAAACTATAGATCCCGTGAGGATCCAAGAGATAAATTCTTCCAAACCTGGATTATGACCAACGATCAGAAGTGTTTGGATTTTTTCAGGAACCTCCTGAATCCTAGAAAGTATTTCTTCTTTAGAGGCGTGATAAAGCTCCTTTTCTTCTTCAATTTTGAAGAGAGTCGACATTCCCCGACAAAAACCAGTTAAAGTATCAAGTGTTCTCCTGGAGTGTGAAGTAAGTATCAACTCAGGTGGTAAATTCAGCATCGCTGCAAGATTAGCCAGACCAGGAAGATTATCTTTGCCTCTTTTATTCAGTGGCCGATCAAGATCAGAAAGATTTGAATTGTCCCAAGCTGATTTAGCATGCCTCAATAAATACAGGGTCTTTAGTGGATTCTGAGTTATTTTATCCATTTCGTCCTGCTGCAAATCTAGTCAACCTTTTGAAGAAAATTCACTATCTCTGATAAAACATAGTCTTGAGATGTTTTTTCCAACATGGGGTGGTGACCTGCTTTCTCAAAGAATATAGATTTCACTTCAGATCTTTTCGCCTTTTTTTGTAAAAGACTACTCACTCCAGGGCCGATCACATCATCCTGTCCACCTTCCACAACAAGAATGTTTTGTTCCAATTGTGGGATAATTTCCAAAACTAGGTCCTGAAGATCAATCAATTGCAACACAGCTTTCAAGGAGTGCTCTGAGTAACCCTGCCACTGAAGATCAACACTTTTTTTTTCTTTGGGAAAAGTGCTTTTAAAGAATGAAAGCAGCCAAATCAACTGTCTTTTCCAATCTGGGAGATTTAACTGAAGTGCTGGCGCAACAAGAACCACTCCTTTTGGACGAATAGTCTGTAAACATGCCAACCAAAGCGCAAGCAGACCTCCGGCCGATTCACCAGCGATGAAAGTTTCATCACAATATTGATTCAATTCTCGCCAGCAGTGCTCGACCTTTTCAGCCCAATCTCGCCAGGTCGTTGTGGCTAACTTTTCAAGATTTTCTCCATGACCCGGAAGTAATGGTGCGGAAATAGTCCATTCTAGTTCGCCAAGTAGACTAGCAATCGGCCGGACAGAGTTAGTTGTTGCAGTAAGACCGTGTAGGAGGAGAATACCTCGTCCACTTCTCTTTTCAAATAAACTATCTCCAGCCAAATGAGGATTTACTAAGTTTTTTGGATTAATCACTTCACAATCTTTCTTAAAATTCATCTTGCCAAATTGGCAAATTACCGAAAATCATTTTTTAGTTAGGTTAACTTCGAATGAAGTATACCAACAAACTGATGTGATTTTTAAGATTTCAAATAACATTTGGTAATTATTCTTTCCTAAGAGAGTACCACATCATAAAACAGTTAAAGCAATGATTGAAGTTATTGAAATATCGAGAAATTTTGGAAAATTTCAAGCTGTGAATAAAGTTTCTTTTCAAGTGTAAAAGAGCAAGGTACTAGGGTTTTTAGGACCAAACGGCGCAGGTAAATCTACGACCATGAAAATGCTAACAGGCTATCTTCAACCCAGCAGCGGAGATGCATTCATTTGCGGCCACAGTGTCACCAAACAATCAATCAAAGCCAGAGCGGAAATTGGCTACCTTCCAGAGAGTGCACCTTCTTACGGTGAAATGCAGGTAGAAGAGTTCCTGAGATTCGCCGGGAAGGTGAGGGGACTAAATGGGGAAAGGTTAAATTTCCAGATTGAAAAAGTCTTGGAAGAAACATCATTGAAGACTGTAAGAAATCAACTTATTGAGACTCTTTCAAAAGGCTACCGCCAGCGTACTTGTCTTGCCCAATCTCTGCTTCATGACCCACCCGTCTTGCTGTTAGATGAACCCACAGATGGCCTCGACCCTAACCAAAAACATGAGGTTCGAAACCTAATCAGCCAATTGAAGGAAGATCGGACAATTTTAGTTTCTACCCACATTCTAGAGGAGGTTGAGGCAATCTGCTCCCGAGTAATCATTCTCTCGGAAGGCAAAATAGTTGGTGATGGAACACCTGAAGAACTTCTTTCGAGGTCCATCTACCACAACGCAATTAACTTAAAAATTAGTGCACAATCCAATCAGGATTTTCAGCAAATTCTCCAAGAAATTCCTAGTGTTGAGAAAGTTGAGATCCATGGTACCAACCACCAAACTCTTAAATTCCTTATTTTGCCAAAGCAAGGAAAATCCATTTTGGAAGAAGTGAAGGTACGTCTAGATCAAAACAACGTCAAAATAGTAGAGATGTATGTGGAGAAAGGTCGTTTAGACGAGGTATTTCGCCAAATGACTAGAATGGAGGCCACATGAACGGAATAGTCCCTATTTTCGAACGCGAACTCTATGCGTACTTTCGGTCACCTGTTGCGTATGTCTTTATCATAGTATTCCTGATTGCATCCACGAGTTGCACATTTTTCTTGGGAGGTTTTTACGAATCACAGCAAGCCAGCCTGGAAATTTTCTTCTTGTTTCATCCTTGGCTATATCTGTTCCTCATTCCTGCAGTCGGCATGAGGCTCTGGGCTGAGGAACGTCGTTCAGGAACCGCCGAATTGTTGCTGACTTTCCCAATACATCCTCATACAGCTGTGCTAGGAAAATTTCTGGCTGGTTGGGTTTTTATTGGCTTAGCCCTACTGCTAACTTTTCCAATGATCATTACAGTAAATTATCTAGGACAACCTGATCACGGACCAATTTTTACCGGATATCTGGGCAGTTTTCTGATGGCAGGAGCTTATCTAGCAATATCAATCTGCACTTCGGCCCTCACGAAGAATCAGGTGATCAGCTTTATTCTCAGTGTTGTGATTTGCCTAATTTTAGTTCTTTTGGGATGGGGTGTTTTGACTGATTCACTAAATCATCTATTTCCAGTCTGGATTGCGGATTTAGTTAGTCAATTCAGTTTCACTGCTCATTTTGATGCCATCAGGAGAGGCGTGATTGATTTTAGAGATGTGATTTATTTCTCTTCTATTATCGGATTTATGCTGGTGCTAAATGTTAGAATCTTAACAACCAGCAAAAGTCGTTAATTTTGGATGAGGTAAAATGAAGAACTGGTCCTTGAATAGTATTTTTCTGCTGTTGCTACTCGTTTGTTTAATTTCTATCAACGCTGTCGCATATCATGTTCCCCTACGAATAGATGCGACAACTGACAAACTCTACACAATTTCAGAGGGTTCCAAAAAAATATTGACGGAGTTAGAAGATCCGGTTCGTGTTAAATTTTATTTCAGCTTTCACAATGAACAATTGCCTCCAAGCCTAAAAACATACGCTCAGCGAGTTGTTGAGTTGTTGGGTGAATATCAAACGATTTCCTTGGGAAAAATGACCCTGGAAGTCTTCGATCCTAAACCAGATACAGAGGAGGAGGAGTGGGCAATCCGTTATGGGATGGAAGCACCAAAACTTCCCAATGGGGATAGCATCTTTTTTGGAGCCACATTTCTGCAAGTGGATCAAGAAATAACTATCCCTTTCTTTGACCCAAGGAGGCAGGAGTTTTTAGAGTATGACATCACTCTAGCAATCCACAGAGTAACCGAAGTCGAATTGCCAAAGATTGCCATCTGGTCAGACCTCCCGATAAAAGGTAATCCACAGTTAATGATACAACGACAAGGTGAAGAACCTTGGGCTTTATCAGAGGAAATTGAAAAACTGTTTGATGTCGAGTTTTTACAATCTTCGTCAGGATCAATTCCAAATGATATTGATCTCCTCATGCTTCTACATCCAAAAAATCTAACTGATAATCAACTCTATCAGATTGACCAATACGTGCTGAAGGGTGGTAACCTTTTTCTTGCTTTGGACCCAAATGCCCGAGCAGAAGCTGCGAGAGGAGGGCAGTCTCCTCAAAGTTTTGCTAGTGATTTGCCGAGATTACTTGAGAGTTGGGGAGTTCGTTATGATTCAAACCAAGTAGTTGGGGATCTCCAGCTTGCCACTTCAGTCAACAGTCGCAATGGAGTTTTGAGATTCCCTCCCTGGATCTCACTCGGCGTGAACCAACTCGACCGCCAGCATCCAATTACAAGTCAACTAGAGCAATTATTGTTCGCTGAGGCGAGGAATTTATCTCCATTAGATAATGCGACTACTACTTTTGAAGCTTTGATCAAAACCTCACCAAACAGCGGCTCTATCGATGCGCTTCAACTGCGCTTTGGAAGCCCTGAGCAAATCGCCCGCAACATACAGGTGGATGGTCAACAAAAAACACTTCTGGCCCAAATTCATGGCACCTTTCAAAGTGCGTTTTCTGAGGGACCACCTGAGGGAGTAAGCGATGAGTCTTTTATCAAGAGATCTGAAGCATCCAGAACCATTTTGTTAGCTTCAGACGTTGACTGGATGACAGACGGTTTTTCAATTCAAAGACTGAACTTGCTGGGTCAAAGTATTGTCCAACCCACCAATGACAATCTGAACTTGGCTTTGAATATCATTGAATATTTGAGCGGAAACGATGCCTTGCGTGAAATCCGTTCCAGAGGACAATTTCAACGCCCATTCACTCGTGTACTGGCACTTCAACAAGAAGCCCAAATTAAGTACCAACAGGAAGAAAATCAACTGCAAGCCAGTCTCGATAAAGTCCAAAATGAGCTAAATAATTTGCTTCAGGGGGTTCAGAAAGGAGAAAAGGAAATTCTCTTGCCCAAAGAAGTTCAAGATAAAATTGCTAATTTTCGAGAGCAGGAACGCCAAACCAGGCGTGAGTTGCGTGAGGTCAGAAAAATCCTTAGACAAGATATTGAAGAACTTGGTAATAATTTGCTTATGGCAAACATGTTAATCTTTCCAGGTTTTGTAGGACTCTTTGGTTTTTTGATTTATCGTCGTCGGACAAGCGGATTTAGAAACTAAAGATTGAATATTCGAGTTTTTTTGAAATGAAATCTAACTAGCAATTCATGATACGACTCCCAATAAATGAACAAAAGCTTTTGCGAATGGCTACTGAGGTAATACTAGTACTGTTGATTCAACAATTTTTCTTTGGATTAGCATTCGCAGTTGAGCCGGATTGGGCAACTCTAAAAAAAAGAGTTCAGCCGCACATACAAAAGGGAGTTATCTTAGTTGCCAAGAGAGGTGAGACTCGTTTCCACTACACGACGGATCCCGAAAGAAAATGGATCCCGGCTTCGACATTGAAAGTTCCACTGGCTCTATATGCTCTCGATGTTTGGGGAGAGGATCATCATTTCCAGACAGAGGTTTATCTTCGTGACAATCAAGATTTGTTAATCAAGGGGCTGGGTGATCCATTTTTTGTCTCTGAAGAAATTCAACTTTTGGGTAGAGAGCTCCAAGGCAAAATCGCATCAAAGATGAGACATTTACTGCTTGATAACTCAGCATTTACATTTCCTCTTCAAGCAGATGGAGTTGAGAGGTCACGTAATCCATACGATGCTCTAAATGGAGCCTTATTGGTCAATTTCAACACCGCTTCTCTTGAAAAGAAAACGGATGGGACCCTAATTTCAGCTGAAAAGCAAACTCCGCTGACTCCGCTTACAATTTCCCTAGGAAAGCAACTCAAACCTGGTAAACAACGGATTAATCTAGCTGAAGATCCAGCTTTTGCACAAAGATATTCAGGTGAATTGATGCAAGCCATCTGGAAGGAAAATGAAGTGGAATTTACGGGAGAAATCAAAAATTCGCTTAAAAAGGAGAATGACAAATTGATCTTTCAGTACAAAAATTCCAAATCACTGAAAGAAATTCTCGAAAAAATGCTCAAGTATTCAAATAATTTTATTGCGAATCAGATTTTGCTCTCTGCACCCCTTGAAAAAAATCATTCATCGATCGACTTTGAAAGATCAATCAAACCTTGGAAAGATTGGTGGCAAAATAAAGTGGGGATCAGTCCAGAAAAGATCAGCCTGGTGGAAGCATCTGGAATATCTAGAAAGAATAGGTTGAGCGAGATGGACATGCTGAAAGTATTGGAACTGCTTCGAATGCATCCGCATCTACTTTCAAAGTATCAGGGATTAACGTCTAAAACTGGCTCACTAAAGGGGGTATACAGTTTGGTGGGATATGCGGGCAATCAAGATGAGTGGGAATTCGTGCTGTTCCTTGAGCAAGAAAAAAATACTCGAGAAAAAATCGCCAAGGAAATCTTTTCATTTTTCAGTCATGTTGCTGAATAATTTTTTGAAAAATATTCAAGAAGTCTCTAATCCTGAGATTTTAACAATGTATTGCAGATAATCCTCAGCAGCTCTCTGGTAAGCCCCTGGATCTCCTAACATTTCACGTACTCTCCCCATTTCATTTCTAATTCTTTGGTTTGCAACTTCATCATCCAAAATGTTTCTAAGTTCGTGAATGAGATTTTCAGGGGTGAAATCATCTTGAAGTAGCTCTTTGACAACCTCTTTTTTTGCCAAGAGATTTAAAATTCCAAGGAAGGGGACAAGAGCTAGCTTCTTTGCAATCCAGAAACTTATTGGAGAAACTCTGTAGATCAAAACATAAGGTACAATGGCTAAACCCGCTTGCAGACTTGCTGTACCCGAAGCGATGATTGCCGCATCTGAAGCCTCAATACACTCCTCAAATTTCCCGTGCAGAATTTTGATCGGTAGTTCCTTCAACTGCTCACTAATTTCTTGAAAATCCAAGCTATCTGCTAAGGGTAAGACAAAGTCAATATTCTGAAATTTACCTCTCCTGACAGCTTCTAAGATGACTGGTAAATGCTGGCGAATTTCACTGGGACGACTGCCAGGAGCTAAAGTTACCACCTTATTTTCCGGAGCAGTAAGAATGGTTTTCCTGAACCTTAACACTGTCTCTTCAAGATGATGTTTTTTGACAAGTGGATGTCCCCAGAAATTTGCTTCAACACGAGTATTTTCATAAAGTTCTAATTCAAACGGAAACAACACAACCAGCTTGTCAATGCATTGAATGATTTGTTTAAGTCGACCTTTGCGCCAAGCCCATACTTGAGGGCTATTGTACATCATGACTGGAATACCCATTGATTTGGCTTTCTTAGCCAGTTTCAAATTAAAACCTGGGTAATCAACCAAAAGTAGCGCATCAGGTTTTTCCTCTCGAATCGAATCAACAAGATTCCATAATATTTGATAAAGCCGAGGTAAGTGACGTAAGACCTCGACAAGACCATGGACTTGTAGGGAGTCGAGCATGTAATAGGGTCTTAAACCCTGAGCCAACATCCTTTGACCACCAATTCCATAGATTTCGAGATTAGAAACACTTGAACTAATAAAGCGAATCAGTTCAGCACCGTGTTGGTCCCCGGATGCCTCCCCTGCCACCATTAGTAATTTTAAAGATTTCAAAGATCCTTTTCATTGAATGCCAGGCCAACTTCTGTAAAACCCGCATTTTTGAAGACCAACATCAACTTGATCAAATATCCGTGTTCAACACGCCTATCTAACTGCAGATAAACCACTCTGCTTCGAGGGATTGACTTTTCCTTCTCTAAATATGCTTCAAGACTTGCGAGATCATAGTCTTTTTCCTGAAAGAAAATTTTCTCATTCTGATCCACCCCAACGACCATATTGCCAGTTTGATTTTCAGGATTTTCCTGACGAAGATTACCTTGAGGCAGTTCAATTGGTAGCGACCGAGTAATTAACGGAGCAGAAATGATGAAGGCGATAAGAACAACGAGGAGGATATCAACAAAGGGTGTGACATTTATATCTGCCAGCATTTGCTGACTTTTTTGGGAGCGTCTAGTTCTTCTTCTCATTTGTCAGGAGGAATTGCAGATGCAGACGTTGAAGAAACTTTAATGACAGGCTCTCAATTTGTTCTACAGAATCACGGATGTAGGAGTTGAAAAGATTATAGGCGACTACCGCCGGAATAGCAGCAAAGAGCCCAGCACCAGTTGCCACCAAGGCTTCTGAGATTCCTGGTCCCACAACCGTCAATTCTACAGATTGAAGTTGTGAAATTCCTTGGAAGGTATCAATCACTCCAAGAACAGTTCCTAAAAGACCGACAAAAGGTGCCGTAACAGATATTGTGGCCAGTGTTGATTGACCTGTGCGCAATTTAAGTTCTTCATGAACAATCATTGCTTCGAATGATCTGTCTAACAAATCAATCAACTCTGAACGGTGCTCAATTTGTGATTGAGTCAGCGGTTTTATCTGATCAATTTCATGATTTGCATCGATAACAAATCTTTGAAGAGGCCCTTCGGAACACTGTTTAGTTTGTTCAATGAATTGAACCAGATTGTTCTCTTCTTCAAAAATACGCAGAACGTCTGTGTTAGAAGAACGGTATTTTTTCCAAACTAGAATTTTACTGATAAGAATCGTCCAAACTGAAACGGAACAGATCAGCAGCAGCAGCAGGATGCTAATGGCTAGCGGTCCTGACTGCTGCAGCGAATGGAGCAGTGGGGACATTTAGATCATGGACGAAGTAGGAAGGTAAACTGAACTCGACGGTTCTGACTCCATGCTTGTTCATTGGATTGGGGTACTGCAGGGAACTCCTCACCAAAACTCACCGTTTGGAGTGTTGCTGGATCAGCAACGTAAGATTTCAGCAGATCTTTGACAGAATTTGCTCGCTGATGTCCGAGAACCAAATTGTACTCCTCGTTCCCCCTCTCATCTGCATGCCCTTCAACTTGAAGAATCATATCTCCTCTTCTCTCGAGTTCACGGAGTAGATTTCGGGATATTTGGAGAAGTCGGTCTTTAAATTCGTTGCGAACTGCGCTTTTATCGTAATCAAAAAAGATTCTTGGCATCAGCAAATCTGCTCGCTCATCACGGATCGGAGGAATTCCTAGGTTTTGGTACTCCGCTAATTGTGTATGAATCGCGTCTAACAAGCGGCGTCTCTCGTCATCACTCAT